>ERZ779869.1328-NODE-1328-length-23330-cov-10.498776_pt1 | contig 23330 bp, 25 predicted proteins | sample MGYA00511557_ERZ779869 | MGnify/ENA primary metagenome ERZ779869 (study PRJEB29588, sample SAMEA2154620) | human gut metagenome | biome: human gut; feature: human-associated habitat; material: faeces | place: Denmark | collected 2008/2010 ... | reverse complement strand
ATATTATAAAAATTCTACTAGTATAAAATTATGAAGGCGAAGCGGTTCGAGTGGATGGAGCTAGAAGTCCTAAATGAATTTTATGGAAATAGTTCGCCGTGAGAAAAGGTGCCATAAAAGGCATATAAGACTTCTGCGAACAGGAATTGAGACAAGCAAGCCAAATAAGTTTATACTAGTAGGATTTGAAATATTCAATTTGTTTTGAAAACTTAATATTTACAAAAACATTAAAAGCATTAAAATGCATTTAATGTTTTTGTTAAATCTCAATTACTTTATCTTTTAAATAATTCAAAATTCCACTTTCGGTTTTAAAAGCAAAAACTAATTTGTAAGAAGTAAGTTCTTGAGTTTTCTTTCCAAATTTCTTGTTAATCTCATTTTTTCCGTACTTGCCATCGCCAATAATTGGAAAGCCAGCATGTGCAAGATGTGCTCTTATTTGATGAGTTCTGCCAGAGTATTCTAATAGTACTTCTAAAGTTGAAGTATTATTTTTCCTACAGGTTTCTAAAACCTTATATGATGTAACGATTTTTTTATAGCCTGTTTTAGGCACGTCTGAAATATATACCATAGATTTTTTACTATCTTTAAATAAGTAAGCAACCAATGTATCTGCTTGTTTTTTTGGAATTCCATAAACAATGCATTTATAGTATTTTTTTATTTCCTTTTGTTTGAATTTTTCAAGTAAAATGTTTAATGATTTTTCAGTTTTTGCAAAAAGCACTAGTCCAGTAGTGTTTCTATCTAGCCTGTGGCAAGGTTTAATAAACTCATATTCTTCTTGTAATATTGTTGTTAAACTCTTAGAAGCATCATCTGATACAACTTCAATGCCATTAGTTTTATTAATAACTAAAATATTCTCATCTTCAAATACTTTTTCTATTGAAGGTTTAGAAAAGAGATATTCATCTGCTATAAAAACAGCAATTTCATCATTTTCATAAATGCTTACATTTTCTTTTATGCGTACACCATTAATTTTTATATCCTTTTGCCTAAGAGCTTTATTAAGCATATTAATGGAAAGCTCTGGGAATGAAGCTAAAATAAATGTATTTAATTTCTTATTATTATATTTTTGTGGAACAATTAATTTTCTCATAAAAATCTCCTATGTAAATATTATAAGACATTTTTCAAAATAATGGAATAGGTAGAAGAAATTTACCTTGATATTTTGCATATTATATGATATTATATTGAAAATTAATGGAGGACTAAAAATGGGAAGAACAAAACTTGCAGATAGAGTTTTACCTACATACACAAAGGGTGAAGAAATTTTTAATATGGTATCACATATTGTTGGGGCACCACTTGGAATAGTGGCACTTGTTTTAGGAGTAATTTTCTCAGCAAAACATGGAAATGGATATGGTATAGCCTCAAGTATTGTTTATGGCTTAACTTTAACAACATTATATACAATGTCTAGCATATATCATGGTTTGAAGCCAAATCTTAAAGCAAAAAAAGTTTTTCAAATAATAGATCATTGTTCAATTTTCTTACTTATAGCAGGAACATATACACCATTTGCTTTATGCACACTAAGGGAATATAATGTAGCAACAGGTTGGACAATTTTCGGTATAGTATGGGGACTTGCAATATTGCGGTATAGTATTAAATTCAATAGATTTGAAAGAATTTAAAGTATTTTCTATGATATGCTACTTAGTAATGGGTTGGTGTATTATATTTAGAATTAATGTAATAATAAATAGCCTTGGAGCAGTAGGCTTCTCATTACTACTAGCAGGTGGAATAGTTTATACTGTTGGAGCAATTTTTTATGGGCTTGGTAAAAAGCGTAAATGGATGCATTCAATTTTTCACTTGGGTTGCGTAATTCGGAAGTTTGTTACAATTAATTTGTGTATTAATATATGTAGTATAAAAAAAGTCGCTAAACAGCGACTTTTTACTATTTATATAATGGATATTTTTCACATAAAGCAGTTACTCTAGATTTTACTTCATCTAAATTTTCTTCTTTCACTACCATATCTATTAAATTTGCAAGTTCTATCATATCTTCTTCTTTAAAACCACGAGTTGTTACAGCAGGTGTACCAATTCTAATACCACTTGTAATGCTTGGCTTTTCGGTATCAAATGGAACAGCATTTTTATTTACTGTAATACCAACATCATCAAGTTTTGTTTCTAATGCTTTACCTGTAATGTGTTTGTTACGTAAATCAATTAATATTAAATGGTTATCTGTACCACCAGAAACTAAGTTAAAATCTAATTCTAATAATCTACTTGCTAAAGCTTGAGCATTTTTTATAATTTGTTCTTGGTATGTTTTAAATTCTGGTTCTAGTGCTTCTTTAAAACAAACAGCTTTTCCAGCAATTACATGCATTAACGGTCCACCTTGGTTACCTGGGAAGATTGCTTTATCTATGGCTTGACCATATTTTTCTTTGCAAAGTATTAAGCCACCTCTAGGACCTCTTAAAGTTTTATGTGTAGTAGAAGTAACTACATCTGCATATTCTACTGGGTTTGGATGAAAACCAACTGCAACTAAACCAGCAATATGAGCCATATCAACCATAAAATATGCTCCGAATTTTATCTGCAATTTCCCTAAAACGTTTAAAATCTATAATTCTTGCATAGGCACTAGCTCCTGCTAAAATTAGCTTTGGTTTATGCTCTAAAGCTAAACGTTCAACTTCATCATAATCAATTCTTCCGGTTTCTTCATTTAAACCATAAGGAATAAAATTATATAGTTTTCCAGAAGCGTTTACTTTGCTTCCATGTGTTAAATGACCACCATGTGATAAATTCATTCCTAAAACAGTATCTCCAGGTTGTAATAAAGCTGAATAAACAGCCATGTTAGCTTGTGCACCAGAGTGTGGTTGAACATTGGCATATTCTGCATTAAATAGCTTTTTAACTCTATCTCTAGCTAAATTTTCTATAACATCAACGTATTCACAACCACCATAATATCTATTACCAGGGTACCCCTCGGCATATTTATTTGTTAAATAACTTCCCATAGCTTCCATAACAGCAGGGCTTACAAAGTTTTCAGAAGCAATAAGCTCTATTTTATTTCTTTGTCTATTAAGCTCTTTCATTACTGCATCATAAACTTCAATATCTTCATTCTTTAAATTTTCAAAACTAGGCATAAAAATCAACCAACCTTTCTTCTTGTGACATTATATAACAAAAAAACAGAAAAAGTAAATAGGGCAAAATATAAAACTTGATAATTTTCTATTTACAAAACAAAAAAAATATGATAAAACTACAAGTGAAAAATTGTAAAAAGGAGTGAAAGTATTTTGAAGATAAAAGATGTAAATGAATTACAAAATTATGCATGTAAAATAAGGCAAGGTGTAATTGAAGAGGTATATTGTGCTCAATCAGGACACCCAGGAGGTTCATTATCAATAGCAGAAATACTTGCAGTACTTTATTTTAATCAAATGAATATTGATGAGAAAAATCCAAAAGCAAAGGAAAGAGATAGATTAGTCCTTTCAAAGGGACATACTTCTCCAGCACTATATAGCACTTTAGCTTTAAGAGGTTTTTTCGATACAAAAGAATTAAAGAATTTTAGAAATATAAATAGCAATTTACAAGGTCACCCAGATATGAAAAATATTCCTGGAGTAGATGCCTCAACAGGTTCTTTAGGGCAGGGATTATCTATTGCAAATGGAATGGCACTTGCTTCTAAACAAGATAGTGAGGGAGTTAGAGTTTATTGCATTTGTGGTGATGGAGAAATAGAAGAAGGGCAAATTTGGGAAGCTGCAATGACATCATCTCATTATAAGCTAGATAATTTATGCTTAATAGTTGATAACAATAATTTGCAAATTGATGGGGCAGTTAGTGATGTTATGAACATTTACCCAATTGATGAAAAATTCAAAAGTTTTGGGTTTGAAGTAATAAATGTAGATGGGCATAACATTCCAGAACTTATTTCAGCTTTTGAACAAGCCAAAAAAGTTAAAGGAAAACCAACAGTAATTATAGCAAACACAATAAAAGGAAAAGGTGTATCTTTTATGGAAAATGAGGCAGGCTGGCATGGAAAAGCACCAAATGAAGAAGAATATAAACAAGCAATGAAAGAATTAGGAGGTGCTGTATAATGGACGAAACAAGAAAAATTGCAACACGCCAAAGTTATGGAGAAGCTTTAGCAGAGCTTGGAGAGAAAAATGAAAATGTAGTAGTTTTTGATAGCGACTTATCAGAAGCAACAAAGACATCAATTTTTGCAAAAAAATTCCCAGAAAGATTTTTTGATATGGGAATTGCAGAACAAGATATGATGAGTACAGCTGCAGGTATGTCTACTTTTGGCAAAATCCCATATGCAAGTACTTTTGCTGTATTTGCAGCAGGAAGAGCATATGACCAAATAAGAAATAGCATATGTTACCCCAAAATGAATGTTAAAATCTGTGCAACACATAGTGGAGTAACAGTAGGAGAAGATGGAGCAACACACCAAATGTTAGAAGATTTAGGACTAATGAGAGGACTTCCAAATATGACAGTTCTATGTACTTCTGATGATACAGAAACTCGTTGGGCAGTAGAGGAAATATCTAAAATACAAGGTCCAGTATATGTAAGACTTTGTAGACTAGCTACACCAGTAATATATGATGAAAATCAAAAGTTTGAAATAGGAAAAGCAATTCAAATTGGGGAAGGAACAGATGCAACAATATTTGCAACAGGAGTTGTAGTTTCAGAAGCAATTAAGGCAAAAGAAGAACTTGAAAAGCAAGGAATAAATATTAGAGTGGTTGATGTTCATACAATAAAACCTATAGATAAAGAAATGATAGTGAAATGTGCAAAAGAAACTAAAAAGCTAATTTCAATAGAAGACCATAGCATAATAAATGGTCTAGGAACAGCAATTGCAGATGTTTTAACAGAAGAATATCCATGCAAACTTATAAAACTTGGAGTAAAAGACGAATTTGGAAGATCTGGTAAAGCAACTGAACTCTTGGAACATTATGGTTTAACTGCAAAACATATTGTAGAAGCTGTTCAAGACAATTAAATAGTAGGAGGAAGCTAATGAATAAGAAGGGAATTACACTTATATCATTGATAATTACCATTATAATACTTTTAATATTAACGGGAATAAGTATTGGGGCTATAAATTATGCAAGGGTAAAAGATTCCGCTAAAAAAGTAACAAATAGAACAGAAAAACAAATAGAGGAACATGAGCAAACTGTAAATGAAGTTAGAGATATGATATAAAATATTAAGTTGAAATATGTCAAATTTATGACATTTTATAAAATAAATACTTTTTTATTGCATTTTTAATAATTTATTATTATAATAAAAGGGTAAAATATCATTAAAAAATGAGGGGAAGAAATGATAGAATTTAAAAACGTATCAAAAACGTATTCAACAGGAACAGAAGCTGTACATGATGCAAGCTTTAAGATAGACAAGGGTGATTTTGCATTTTTAGTTGGACAATCTGGCTCAGGAAAATCAACTCTTATTAAACTTATACTAAAAGAAGAAGAACCATCAAGTGGTACAATTATTATTAATGGTAAAGACACTACATTTTTAAAACCAAAACGTGTACCATATTTAAGAAGAAGTATGGGAGTTGTATTCCAAGACTTTAGACTTTTATCAGACAAAACAGTATATGATAATGTTGCATTTGCGATGAACATAGTAAAAGCAACACCAAGGCATATAAGAAGACAAGTACCAATGGTACTTTCATTGGTAGGTTTAAGTGGAAAAGCAAAAGCATATCCAGATGAATTATCTGGAGGAGAGCAACAAAGAGTTGCACTTGCTAGAGCATTAGTTAATAATCCATCAATGATAATTGCAGATGAGCCAACAGGAAACCTAGACCCAGAAACAGCTTGGGACATTATGATGCTTTTAAATGAAATTAACCTAAGGGGAACAACAGTGGTAATTGCAACACACGCAAAAGATATAGTAGATAGAATGAAAAAAAGAGTTATTGAGATTGAAAAGGGCGTTATAGTAAGAGATGATAGAAAAGGTGGTTATAACAAGTGAAGTATAATATAATAGGATATTTCCTTAGCGAAGGATTTAGAAATGTATTTAAAAACAAAAAATCTACAATTTCATGTTTAGGAATAATGTGCGTTACGATGCTTATGTTTGGTGTATTTTTCGCAATAGGAAAAAATATAACACATATCGTAAGTAATCTAGAAGATGCACAAGCAATAAGGGTAAACATACAAAATGATACATCCGAAGAAGATGTAGTTAAAATGAAGGATCAAATATTAGCAATTGATGGTGTGGCAGATGCAAAAAGAAAAACAAAACAAGATGCTTTTAATGAAATGAAAAATAAACTAGAAGGATACACTTCATCAATGGAAGGAATTGAACCAGATTTCTTATTTGATTCTTATATAGTGACATTAACAGATTTAGACATGAATGATAGTGTTCAAGAACAAATAAGCAAACTACCACATTTTAGAAGTATTACAAGTAGTAATCAAACAATCAATACATTATCAACAGTTGGAAAATGGATAAGAATTTTTACAGGAACAATTTTGGTTGTACTTATATTAATATCAATATTTATTATTGCAAATACAATCAAACTAACAGTTCATGCAAGAAGAAAAGAAATATCAATTATGAAGTATGTTGGAGCTACAAATAGTTTCATACGAGCACCATTCATGATTGAGGGTGTAATTATAGGAATTATGTCTAGTGCAATATCACTTGGAATTGTAGGTGCGCTATATAATTGGGGAACAATAAAAATGGCACAATCAGAAACAATACAAAAAATTGGTGTTAATATGTTACAATTTAAAGACTTATTCTCAAGTATATTAATAGTATATATTATTTTAGGCGTAGGAATAGGAATTATAGGAAGTAGAATTTCAATGAGAAAATATTTAGACGTTTAAAAAGAAAGGAATTAAAAGTGAAAAAAACATGCATTACTGTAATTACAATTTTAACCATCTTAAACTTTAGTACAATAGTGCACGCTGTTGATTCTGAAATAACAGAAAATCAAAATGGAAACAATCAAAACCTAGAACAAAGAAGAATTGAACTAAGACAAAAAATAGAAGCAGAAGGTAAAAACCTAGAAAACATTAGCGTAGAACTCACAAAGAATCTTGAAGAAATAAACAAACTAGATGAAAACATATATGAATATGAAGAACAGGTAAAATCCATATCTGCAAGCTTACAAAATGTTGAAAAACAAATAAAAGAGGCAGAAACATACCTTACAACATTTGAAATAAGATATAATCATCAAAAAGAATTACTGCAAAAAAGAATTGCATATTGGTATGAAGCAGGTTCTACAAGGTATTTGGATGTTTTATTAAACTCAAAAAGTATATTAGATTTTATAGACAACTACTATTTGATAGGTGAAGTTGTTGAATATGATAATAATTTGCTTAAGAGTATTGAAAAACAAAAAAAACAAATAGAAAATATAAAAGAAGCATTAAGTATTAACAAAGAAAACTTAAAGGTAATTAAAGCAGAACAAAAAAAAGTTGCAGTTTCTTTAGAAAATGCAAAAGTAGTAAGAAGCAGTTATATAAATAGTTTAACAAATGATGAAATAGAAACAAGAAAAAGAATTGAGCTATACCAAAGTGAACTGGATTTAGTAGATTTAGAAATACTAATGACAGCACTTGAAAATACAGATACAACAAGATATGTAGGTGGAACATTTGCATGGCCAGCACCAGGATATTATACAATAACATCTCCATATAGTATGAGATTACATCCAATAATAAAAGTGTATAGACTTCATACGGGAATGGATATAGGGGCACCAATGGGAAGTTATGCAATAGCTGCAAATGACGGAATAGTCACTAAAGCAACATACTCATACTCATATGGTAATATGGTTATGATAGACCATGGAGGAGGAGTTTCAACACTATATGCTCATGGCTCAGAGATACTTGTGAGTGTTGGAGATACAGTAAAAAGAGGAGATCCAATTTTAAAGGTGGGATCAACTGGTTGGTCAACAGGACCACACTTACACTTTGAAATTATTATAAATGGAAATACTATAGATCCATATCCGTTTGTAACGAGGGAAGTATTAGAAACAAATGAAGAACAATAAATAAAAAAGGAAGGGAATTTATATGTTAAAAAAATTTTTAAAAGCATTTGGTGTAATAACACTAGTTTCGATTATAGTTTTATCTGGAAATATCATGGTTGCATTTGCAGTATCTCAATCAGATTTAGACGATATTAATAAACAAATAGATGAAACTAAAGACAACATAACAGTACTTGAGGAAAAGCTTTCAGGAGTAATGAAACAAATACAATCATTAAATGCTGAAATTGCAGAATATGAAAATGATATTGCAGATTTAGATACTCAAATTGATAGTTTAAATGCACAAATAAATGAAGCAGAAGTAGGAATTAAAGATGCAGAAGAAAAATATAATCATCAATTAGAATTATTAAAAACAAGAATAGCTGCATTATATGAAGCAGGAGATACAACTTACCTAGATGTATTGCTTTCATCAAAAAGTATAACAGATTTTATAGATAAATATTACACTATATCTGAAATACTTGAAAGTGATAAAAACCTTATGGGACAAATGGAAGATACAAGAGTAAAACTAGAAGAATCAAAACAAGTTCTAGAAACAGGAAAAGAACAAATTGAAGCTTTAAAGAAAAGTAAAGTAGATACAGCAAATTCTTTAAAACAATCACAAGCTGTAAAACAAACATATGTAGATCAACTAAATGATGAGGAAAAAGCATTAGAAGAAGATCTAGAGCAATTTGAACGAGATAAAAAAGAAATTCAAGATGAGTTAAGACGTATTGCAATGGAAAACAATGGTGGAAAGGAAGTTATTCCAGGGGATCCAACTAGTGCAGGATACATATTTCCAGTAGAAGATTGTGGATTTTACAGTATTAATAGAAAATACTATCCATCATATCCAGGCCACACAGGTACAGATATTAATATAGGTGTTTATGGCAAAAGGGTACTTGCTGTTAAAGCAGGAACAGTTGTTACTTCAACAGCATTAAGAAATTCTTATGGAGAGTATAGAAGCTATGGAGAATACATAGTAATAGATCACCATGATGGAACAATGACACTTTATGGACACATGTCTCCAAACTCAAGAACAGTTTCTAAAGGTGATGAAGTTACACAAGGACAGGTAATAGGTGTTGTTGGAACCACAGGTAATTCAACAGGTTACCACTTACACTTTGAAGTTAGAATTAATGGTAGATGCGTAAACCCATTACCATACTTACAATAATAATATTAAAATTTTAGAATAGAATATTAACAAAAGAATAAAGGCGAGCAACCATTAATAAGCTCGCCTAATTTAGGAAATTCAGGAGGAAAAAAATGGAAAGTAGTAAAGCAAATAAAATTTATAAAGTTATAATGTTAATACTTATAACTGCAATAGTAACATTTATGGTTACATCAATAGGGATGTATAATTATTTTATGAAGACAAACCAAGGTAGAATAGCGGTTGTAGAAAGCATAGAAAAAAACGGAGACGATTATTCAATGCTAAATGCTAAACTGCAAATAGTTAAAGATTACTTGAACGATAACTATATTGGAGAACTTAATTTGGATAAAATGATTGAGGGAGCAATTAAAGGCTATGTTGAAGGAGTTGGAGACGATTATACAGAGTATTTGTCAAAAGATGAATATGAAGAACTAATTGTAAATGTTACTGGCGACTTTGTAGGAATAGGTGTATATATTTATAAAGATAAAGATGGCAATTTAATAGTGCTTGCACCTATGGAAAATTCACCATCAGAGGAAGCAGGAATTGAAGCAGGAGATAGAATTTTAGCAATTGATGGAGAAAATTGCAATGAAATGGATATAAATGTAGCTTCATCTAAAATAAAAGGAGAAGCTGGAAGTACAGTAGAATTAGAAATTCAAAGAGGTACAGAGACACTTAAGAAAACAGTTACAAGAAGAACTGTAGAAATTAGTGATAGTGCTTCTAAAATATTAGATGGAAATATAGGCTATATAGTACTTTCAACATTTGATACAGACTGTTCAAAGAAAATAAAAAAATATATGGAAGAATTCCAAAGTAAAGGAATAAACTCTGTAATTTTAGATTTAAGAAATAATACTGGGGGAGTAGTAGAGGAAGCTGTAAAAATTTCTGAATTGTTTATTGATAAAGGAAATACAGTATTACGTTCATATAATAAGACAGAAAAGGAAACAATAATAAAATCTAGTAGTGGTAAATATAAAGATATAAATCTTGTAGTTCTAGTTAATGATTATTCAGCAAGTGCAAGCGAAATTGTTACAGCAGCATTAAAAGATAATAAAGCAGCAACTATTGTTGGAATAAAAACTTATGGAAAAGGCGTAATGCAAGAGATACAACCATTATTTGATGGGGCAATAAAAATTACAATAGAAGAATTTAAAACACCAAATGGGGATAAAATAAACAAAGTAGGCATAAAACCGGATGTAGAAATTGAAATTGACAAAGATTCAAATGAAGATCTTCAACTACAAAAAGCAATTGAAATATTAAAATAAGAGAGGAATATATGAGTTTAGAAAAAAAACAGGCAATACGCTTTCATACAATGGCAATAATATTAATAATAATTTTTTGCATGGCAATAACACCAAAAACTTTACAAAATGATACTTTTTATACAATAAAAATTGGTGAGTATATTTTAGAAAATGGCATAACAATGCAAGAGCCATTTTCTTGGCATCAAAATTTAGAATATACATTCCCACATTGGGCATATGATGTATTTATTTATTCAATATACAACATAGGTGGAATGACAGGTATTTATATTTCAACAATAATACTTGCATCAATTTTAGGTATGCTACTATATGCCGTAAATGTAAAACTTGCTAAGAACAAAATAATATCATTTGTGTTAACTATTGGAACAATGTATTTAATGAAACAATATATATGTGCAAGAGCACAGCTTGTAACATTTATATTATTCATATTAACAATATATTTTATTGAACGATTTTTAGAAACTAAGAAGATAAGGTATGCAATAGGTTTAATTATAATTCCAATATTAATTGCAAACTTACATGTAGCAACATTCTACTTCTACTTTATCCTATATTTGCCATATATTGCCGAATTTGTATTATACATTTTTGCATATGCAAATGTAATAATAAGTGGAGCAAAGGTTGATTCTATAAGAAAGAAAATACAAAATCAAGGTGCGACAGAGGAATTACTTGAAAAACTTCAAAAGGCAGAGGAAAAACATAAGAGACTAAAAGAAAAAGAAGATAATAGAATTGAAAAACCATACAAAATAAAAATGACATATCATGACAGTATAAAAATTTTAATAATAATAATGCTAATATGTTTGCTTACAGGATTCCTAACACCACTTGGAACAACACCATACACATATTTAATAAAAACAATGCAAGGTATTAGTACAAAAAATATAAACGAACATTTACCAACAGTACTTGCTGAAAATAAAAAATTATTAATAACATTTGCTGTATATGTTGCAATAGTTGCATTTACAAAAATTAAAGTAAAACTATCAGATATATTCTTACTTGGTGGATTAGGTCTTTTGGCAATACTTTCAAGAAGACAAGCATCTATGTTCTATTTAATACGGAGTAATTCCATTAAATAGAATGTTAGTTCAGTTAGATTTAGAATACAATAAAGAAATTATAAAAAAAATAGAGAAAAAAACTTCAACATTTTTAGGAATTGCCATAATTTCAGCAATAGTAATTACAATTGCAATATTCCAATATAAACCACATAAAGATGATGCATATATTGATGAAAGCTCATACCCAGTACAAGCTACAGAATGGATGAAGGAAAACTTGAATTTCGAAGAAGTAAAATTATACAATGAGTATAATTATGGTAGTTATTTAATTTACCAAAATGTACCGGTATTTATAGACTCAAGATGTGATTTGTATTTGCCAGAATTTAATGAAAATGTATATGTTTTTAGAGACTTTTTAAATATGAATAATATGAACATAACAAATATGGAAGAAAAAATAGATGAATACGGATTTACTCATTTTATAGTTTCAAATGGAGTGAGAATGAAAATGTATTTAGACTTAAAACAAGATGAATATAAAAAAATATATCCAACAGAGGAAATTGAAGATAACAACTTCTCAATTTATGAAAGGATAAAATAATATGAAAAAAAGATTTGGAATAATTGCTGTAGGTGTAATAGTAGATCAAATATTGAAATTAATAATTTTTAATACAATTGGAGCATCAGGACAAACAATAAATTTAATACCAGGTATATTACAGCTTACTTATGTTGAAAATACTGGTGCTGCATTTGGATTTTTTAATGCAAGATTGTTTCTAATAATATTTGATATATTAATAATGTTTTTCATAATAAAAATATTATTAGACAAGAAATATCCTTTAAATGATAAAACTAAAACTGGATTATGCTTAATAATTGCAGGTGGAATAGGGAACCTAATAGATAGAATTTTTAGAGGATTTGTTATCGATTATATAGATATAACACAAATTATAGATTATCCAGTATTTAACTTTGCAGACATTTTGGTAGTTGTTGGTGTAATATTAATAATTGCTACAATAATTGTAAATACAGTAAAAAGTCAGGAGAGCATAAATGAAAACGTATAAAGTAGAAGAGATAGGAAGGCTAGATAAAGTAGTGAGTAATCTAGAACAAAATATGTCTCGAGAAACAATACAAAGAATGATAAAAACAGGGAAAATTCTTGTAAACAATAAACAAGAAAAGGCATCATTCAAAACTACAGTAGGAGATTTAATAACTTTAGAAGAAGAAATACCTGAAGAAATAGAACTAAAACCACAAGAAATGCCATTAGATATCATTTATGAAGATGATGATATGCTTGTAATAAACAAAGAAAAAGGTATAGTTGTGCACCCAGGAAATGGCAACCCAGATGGAACACTTGCAAATGCAGTAATGGCAAAATGCAAAGGCTCTTTATCAGGAATAGGCGGAAAGATAAGACCGGGAATAGTTCATAGAATAGATAAAGATACTTCAGGTTTAATAATAGTTGCAAAAAATGATACAGCACATATAAATTTAAGCAAACAAATACAAGATAGAAAAGTAAAGAAAACCTATATAGCCTTAGTAAGGGGCGTTATAAAGGAAAATGAAGCAACAATTAATATGCCAATAGGTAGAAGCAGTAAAGATAGAAAAAAGATGGCTGTAACAAAAGATGGCAAAGAAGCAATAACACACTTTAAAGTATTAAAAAGATATAATGGTTTTACTTTATTAGAAGTAAAAATAGAAACAGGAAGAACACATCAAATTAGAGTACATCTATCTGAAATTGGATACCCAATAGTTGGAGATGAAGTTTATTCAAATGGAAAAAATCCATTTGGAGTAAAAGGTCAAATGCTACATGCAGAAAAGTTAGAACTAAAGCATCCAAGAACAGGTAAAGATTTAACATTTGAGGCACCTGTGCCAAAATACTTTGCGAATATAATAAATCAATTAGAAAAGGAATAAATATGGAGGAAATTAGATTACAAAAATACTTAGCAGAAGCTGGAGTTGCATCAAGAAGAAAGAGTGAAGAATATATAACTCGGTGGTAGAGTAAAGGTTAATGGAAAGTTAGTTACAGAGCTTGGAACAAAAGTAGATCCAGAAAAAGATAAAGTAGAAGTTGATGGAGTACTTTTGGAAAAGCCAAAAGATACTCATACATATATTTTACTTAATAAACCAATAGACTGTGTAACAACAGCAAAAGACCAGTTTGGAAGGCAAACAGTTTTGGATTTAGTAAAAACAAATAAAAGATTAGTACCGGTTGGAAGGTTAGATATGTACACATCAGGAGCACTAATACTTACAGATGACGGAGATTTTGTATATAAAATAACACACCCAAAACACGAAATTACAAAAACATACACAGTAACTTTGAAGGGAATTGTAACAAAAGAAGATGTGCAAAAGCTTGAAAATGGTGTGGATATAGGAGACTTTGTAACGAGCAAGGCAAAGGTAAGAATATTAAAAACAGATGAAGAACAAAACAAATCAAGACTTGAAATAACAATACATGAGGGAAAGAATAGACAAGTAAGAAGAATGTGTGAGGCAATAGATAGAAAGGTACTTGCACTTCATAGAAGCAAAATTGGTAATATAGGTGTAAAAGACCTAAAATTAGGTACGTGGAGATACCTAAAACAAATAGAAGTTGACGAATTGTTAAAAAATTGATAAAATATATATGTAGGAGGGGTTTTTATGGTATCAGATGAAGAAATTAAAACCAATGTATCTCCATTCGCAATGAGAGAAGGAGAAATAAAAACTTTTGATGGAAAAGATGGATATGTTTCAATAAACCAAATAATTAATAAAATCAATATTGGACATATAACAGATATTCATTTCCAAATATTAGAATTAGTAAACGAGTTTGAGTTTATAACCTCAAGACAAATATTTCAAATACTAGAGGCAAGAGGGGTTGATATAAAGTCACAAGATAAACTAAATAATAAATTAGAACAATTAATAAAAACTAAAATTCTTACAAGATACTATTTTACAGCAGAAGATGGAAAGGGAATTTACAGAATTTATTCATTGGAAAAAATGGGAAAATACCTTTTAAACTCAAGAGGTGTTGAATGTAAATGGCAACCAACAGATAACACAAAACCAGTTGCAATGATAAAGAAAAGACTTGCTGGAAACCAAGTGATAGTATCATATTTAAGAAAAGTAAAAGCATTTGATAGCTATACAGTAAAACCAGTTTTAAATGGAAAACAAACAGGGAAAGTATTCAAATTACATGCAGGAATTAAAGTAACAAAAGCAGGAAAATCTGCAAGTTTAATATTTGAAGCAGTAAGAAGAGAAGAAGACTGGGAAAAGAAATTAATAGACAGAATGAAATTACTAAAAGACTTCTATGAAAACTTTGTAACATTTGATTCTGGCTATGATATTAAACCACAACTAGTATTATTATGCGAAGATGATAAACACACAGTAGAGGCTTTTAAAACAATTGTTACAAATAAACTTGAAATATCAAATGCAAATATATACTTTACAACAGACTTGAAACAAAATTTACCAAGTTTAACCAATTCATTAACAGAGTTTGTACTAGATGAAGAAACAGGTAAATATAAAATTCAAGAATTAAATTTAAAAATTTTAGAGTAAAAAATAAAAAAGCGACTTTTAAGTAGTCGCTTTATTTTTTTATTTTTTTTTCTTTTCACCTAAGTTAAAACTAACTGCATCTTCATTATTAAATAATACACTAGAATCTGTTGTGTCAGTTTGAATTGGGTCAATTTCAACATCCTCATTATCGAAGTCAATATAATTTGGATTAAACTTATTCTTCTTAACCTTTTTAGTTTCTTCATGTGCAATACCACTATTAAACTTATCAAAGTTGTATTCCTTAAGTTTATGAGGCTCTTTATATTTAGACTCTAAGAAATCTAATGTTCCATAGTTTACAACGTTTTTGCCTTTACTATCTTTCATTTTGTAAATACATGTTTTAAACTTCAAACCTTGTATTTTTGCAACTGACATAATGTCTTTCCAACTCCAGTTTATACCATCAATTTTGTCTGGTGTATAACTATTAGATGCAGACCATTCACGTCTTTGTCCAAATTCTTTTTCCCACCATGCATATTCTTCTGGAGTACAATTACCAAATGTAATTTTTGTTGGGCAGTTAGATAAAAGTGTTTGCATAAATGGACTAGATGCACCACCTAAGCTAGATAGTGTAGGTACAGCAAGTATTGTTCCGACTCTATATTTTCTATATAATGTAACCATATCAGAGAAGAATGGACTTGCATATTTATCGAATTCATCAACATATAAGAAGTATGGAATTCTTGTTTTATCTGAACCAGGTCTACCTTCAACAGCACACATAAGTAGTGTTAAGAAGAAACGACCAAATCCTGCATGTGCAGTACCACCAATATCTGCAGGTCTTGTACATAATAATACAACTTCGCCATCTTGTAATACTTTATTAAAGTCTAAGTTATTTGTTCTGTTACAAATTATATCCCTTACACTTCCAGCCCTTAATAAATTTTCAAGTTCAGCTGTAGCGAAGTGAACATATCTTTCCATATCTTTACGCCCAGTAGAATCTTTATAAAAGTGTTGCTCAAAGTATGCAAGTTGGAATTTATATTTTTCCACTAAATCTGGTTCTTTCTTTAAGTCTTCGCATAAGTCTTCTACTAAGTCAAAGTTTGTTAAACATTCCAAAACATCTTCTAGGTTAGGTAAGTCACCATTATGGCGTCTTGGATATAATTCACCTAAGAATACACATATATTTTGAATTGCTTGGTAAGCTAAGTCTTTCATATATGCAAGTTCAGCTGTAGCACTTGCAGCATTGTATAAACCTTCTATTGTTAAAGCAATCATTAAACCTGCAAGAGATGGAGTAGGTAATGTAAATGGGTTTAGACCAATTGATGTTGAATCAAGAGGGTCGATAACATGTACTGGAATACCAAAGTTTTTAGCAACATCTGCAATTTTATAAGTTTGATCTGGGTCTGGTGTAACAGATGCTAAACCTAAGTTTTTATAAACTATAGTACCATCAGACATTGTTCCATAAATTAATTTACTTATAGCAGTTTTGTATGCTTTTTCTCTGCCTTCAGCAGGTGTAATCATGCTAAGATTAAAATGGCTATTCAAATATTCTTTACCATATGGGCAATTTAAAACAGCCAAGCCATTTTTAAGTGCATTGTAGCCCATTTCTTTTGAAGCTTCATTAAAGAAATACTTTTTCTCTAAATCTCTAGCCATCATAGGTTCCATAACTAAAGCAGATTTTCCTGTACCAGAAGGACCAACTATTAAAGTTGTTTCATATCTTCTTTTTTCAAGTAGCTTAACAGGTTTACCTGTAGATCTATCTGTACATAAGGTTATTTCATAGCTATATGGCCCAACACTATCTGGTGGGTTTGTAATATCAATACCACCAAAGTCCAAAATAGAATCCTTGTAAGAGTTTGGGAATATTGGGTCATTAATCTTTTTATATAACCAGAAGAATAATTTATAAAATGTTGTTAAGATTATATAAATAGGTGTTAATGAAAGTGCTCTTTTTGTAGCCTTAGCAAAACCTGCAAGTAATGCATTTGAGTTAGGTACAGAAAGTACACCAATCCAAGCCAATCTATTTAACCATTGTATAACCATTGAAATTCCAATTATATAGAATGCAACCCAGAAAGCATAAAAGTAAGAAATTTTACTTTTATCTGATTTTGAAAATTTTGAAGGGATTGCAAATGCATAAGCAAACACAGGGCATGCTAATGCCAAAGTATATCTAATTGGTCCCCAATAACTAACCGACATTCCTGTGAAGCATAAAAAAAGTAGCTCTACAATTCTATCTACTAATATATATGCGGTTAATAAAGTAAGGATATATGTAAAAAATGTGTTTCTATCTGTTTTTAAAACCTTTAAAAATTTATCTAATAATTTCACTGTTTGTTCCTCCAAACCTAATATATCTATACATATATATTATCCTATAAAACACGAAAAAAAACAAGTCTTTTTAGTAATTTTATTACAAAAATTACCATAAAATTGTAGTAATTATATGGAATGGAGGCTGATTTTTGAAAAATAATAAGCAAAGCTTTATGCAAGGCGTAATGGTACTCATGTTATCCCAGATAATTATTAAGATAATGGGGTTAGTATATAAAATATATTTAACAAACAAAAGTGGCTTTGGAGATACAGGAAATGCCATATTTTCAGCAGGCTTTCAAGTATATGCAATGTTTTTGGCAATATCATCAATAGGTGTTCCAAATGCAATATCTCAGTTAATATCTGCAAAGGTAGCGGTAGGAGATAACAAGGGTGCATACAGAATATTTAAAATTGCAATATCTATTTTTGGTTTAGTTGGCTTTTTAGGAACTGTTATTTTATTCTCAAATGCAAAGTTAATTTCTAATGTGTATTTAGGAATACCAGAAGCTGAGATGACTATAATAGCACTAGCACCATCAGTTTTTATAGTGTCTATTTTAGCTGTATTTAGGGGCTATTTTAATGGTAGAGAAAGAATAAAAGTTACTGCAAATTCTCAAAGCTTAGAGCAAGTTTTAAAAACAATTTTTACATTTGCTATTGTAGAAATATTTTCATATGTTTCAAAAAACAATACAAGTATGATGGTTGCAGGAGCAGCAGTTGCAAGTACTTTATCTACCTTTTTTAGTTTTGGATATTTATACATATCATATATAAAGAACAAAAGAGAAATATGGAAAGATGTTCTAACATCAACTGAATGTGAAAAAGAAAGCATATCAAAAATAATTAGAAACATATTAAGCATATTTTTCCCAATAGCTCTAACATCACTTCTAGGTTCTTGTAATAGAAGTATAGATGCATTTACAATAGTAAATACTATTAGCAAATTTATGACAACAGAAGATGCAAAATTTCAATATGGAATATTAACAGGCAAAGTTGAATGTTTAATTGTATTACCATATTCATTTAATATTGCATTTGCAACAACGCTAATACCTTCAATTGCAGCATCTCAAGCAACTGGGGAGATAAATAAGGCAATACAAAGAATAAAATTTTCAATACTTGCAACAATATTAATAGCATTGCCGTGTACAGGTGTATTTTTCATTTTTGCAGATCCAATACTTAAATTATTGTTTCCAAATGCATATTTAGGCAAAACAATGTTAAAACTATGTTCATTAAGTATAGTATTTGTTGCAATAACTCAAACAATAGGTGGAGTTTTGCAAGGATTAAAAAAGGTGAAAGAACCAGCAATTGCAATTGGAGCAGGAGCAATTGTAAAACTTGTATTAAACCTTATCTTATTACCTATTGAAGGTTTAAATATAAATGGGGCAATAATTGCAACAATTGCAAGTCATATAGTAGTGTTTAGCATAAGCTTTTATTATTTGAAAAAATATGTTAGCATAAATTTTGGCATTATTAAATTTATAATAAAACCAATACTTGCAACAGTGGGTATGATTATAACGGCATATTTAATATATACAAGATTTTTGAATATCAATTCACAAAACATAAGACTTATAATATCTTTATTTAGTGGCATGGGAATATATATTATGTTAATCACAAAACTTAAAATACTATCAAATGATGAAATTTGCATGTTACCATATGGAAATAAATTGGTAAAAACTAAAAAGGCTAGAACACAGTAAAATAGCGAACTTCAGGATTTGAAAAAGCTGAAAGCATTGAAAACAAAAGAAATTTTACAGAAACATCAACAAAAAAAAGAAGGATTTTAGCTAAATATGGCGAATTATCTAATTAGTAGATGTGATTTCTACATCAATACAAACTTTATAGGAGGTAGTTTTAAATGAACAAAGCTGAATTAATCGCAGCAATAGCTGCAAAAACAGGAGATACTAAAAAAGGAGCAGAAGCATCTGTAAACGCATTCGTAGATGTAGTAACAGAAGCATTAACAGAAGGAGATAAAGTTCAACTAGTTGGATTTGGTTCTTTTGAAGTAAGAAAAAGAGCAGCTAGAAAAGGAAGAAACCCACAAACTAAGGAAGAAATAAAAATACCTGCATCAAAAGCTCCAGTATTCAAAGCTGGTAAAGCATTAAAAGAAAAAGTAAATCACTAATTTTAAGAATTAATATATAGGTATATGAATTCATATAAAAGCGAACCAAATGGTTCGCTTTTTTATTTGAAAATTGTTACAAAAATGTCATATTTTATCAAAAAATGGAAAAATCCCATATTTCCGTAAGAAATTTCCAAAAAAGGCTTGACAGGAAAAACTTAGAAGAGTATAATAAGATTTGCGTGTAGATTTGCGATGAAGCGAAATGTGGCTACATTATGGTAAATATAATGGAGGGAACTTTCGCAGAGTATGTCTTGGCTTTGACCTAGGCGGATAAGTTTTACATAAGCACTTATCCTAGGAATTTAATACGTTCTAGGATTTTTAAATGGTAAAAAAAGAAACACCAGGGTGCGTTAAACTATCCCTAAAGGCAATAAAAAATTTAAGGAGGGATTTTAACATGGCAAAAACAACAAGCGAAGCAGCAACAGAGAAAGTGGTTGAAAAGAAAACAACTACAAGAAAAACTACAGCTAGAAAACAAACAACAAAAGCTGTAAAAAAAGAGAAAGGAACAACAGCTACTAAAGTTCAAAGTGAAAGAATCAGAATTAGACTAAAAGCTTATGATCACGTCCTTATAGATCAGTCTGCTGAAAAAATAGTAGATACTGCTAAAAGAACAGGTGCACAAGTTTCTGGACCAATTCCACTTCCAACTAGAAAAGAAGTAGTAACAGTAATTCGTTCTCCACACAAACATAAAGATTCAAGAGAACAATTTGAAATGAGAACTCATAAAAGAGTTATCGACATTTTATATCCTACACAAACAACAGTAGATAGCCTAATGAAATTAGACTTGCCAGCTGGTGTAGAAATAGAAATAAAATTATAATTTATAGGTTAGAGGTTAGAAGTAACTTACCTTAAGACCAAGCTAGCAAAAAAAGTTAGCCAATAGTAGTTAAGTTAAGGAGGAAATAAAAAAATGAAAAAAGCATTATTAGGAAAGAAACTAGGAATGACACAAATATTTGACAAAAATGGAAAAGTTATTCCAGTTACAGTTATTGAAGCAGGTCCATGTACAGTAGTTCAAATAAAAACAAAAGACGCTGATGGATATGAAGCTGTACAATTAGGATTTGGAGAAGTAAAAGCAAACAAGGTTATAAAACCAAAAGCTGGACACTTCAAAAAAGCAAATGTAGAACCAAAGAAACATTTAAGAGAATTTAGATTAGAAGAAATTTCTTGCAATGTTGGTGATGAATTAAAAGCAGATATATTTACTGCTGGAGAAGCTGTAGATATTACAGGAACAACAAAAGGTAAAGGATTCCAAGGTGTTATTAAACGTCACGGACAATCTAGAGGACCAATGGGACATGGTTCAATGTATCACAGAAGACCAGGTTCAATGGGACCTACATCAACACCAGGTAGAGTTTTCAAAGGTAAAAGACTTCCAGGCCATATGGGAATGGAACAAGTTACAATACAAAACTTAGAAATAGTAAGTGTTGACTTAGACAAAAATGTAATATTAGTAAAAGGTAGTGTACCAGGAAATAAAGGTGCTATCTTAAAAATAAAAGATTCAGTTAAAAGTAGTAAATAAGAGAGGAGATAAGGAAAATGCCTAAAATAGATGTATACAATATAGAAGGTAAAAAAGTTAGTACATTAGAATTAAATGACAATGTATTTGGTATAAAACCAAACGAAGCTGTTGTACACAGTGCATTAGTTAACTATATGGCTAATCAAAGACAAGGTACAGCTAGTACAAAAACAAGAGCAGAAGTTTCTGGTGGTGGAAGAAAACCATGGAAACAAAAAGGAACAGGTAGAGCAAGACAAGGTTCTACAAGAGCACCACAATGGATAAAAGGTGGTATAGCATTAGGACCAAAACCAAGAGATTACAGATATACAATTAATAAAAAAGAAAGAAGATTAGCAATAAAATCAGTTTTAAGTTCAAAAGTATTAGAAAACAACTTAGTTGTTGTTGATAAATTACAATTTGACGAAATTAAAACAAAACAAATGGTAAACGCTTTAGCAAACTTAAAAGTAGAAGGAAAAACTTTAGTAGTATTACCAGAAAAGAACTTAAATGTTCAAAAATCAGCTAAAAATATTGAAGATGTAAAAACAACATTAATTAATACAATAAATGTTTATGATTTATTAAAATACAATAAACTTGTATTAACAGTAGATAGTGTTAAAGGATTAGAGGAGGTGTATGCTTAAGATGAGACCAGAAGATATAATAATAAAACCAATAATCACAGAAAAAAGTAATGATGGAATTCAAACTGGAAAGTATACATTCCAAGTAGCAAAAAAAGCTACAAAAATTCAAATAGCTAATGCTGTTCAAACACTTTTCGGAGTTAGAGTATTAAATGTTAATACAATGACAGTTAAAGGAAAAGAAAAAAGAGTTGGAGCAAATACAGGTAGAAGACCTGATTGGAAAAAAGCAATAGTTACTGTTGACACAAATCCAACAGAAAAATCTTATTTAACTAAAGGCGGAAAAGAAGTTAAAGTTGATAAGAAATATAAAAACTCAATAGATGAGTTCATGGGTGCTTAATGAGAAGCAAATTTAATTTGATTCTCAATTAAGACAAAAAAAGTAAAAAAATATCCAGAATAAACTGGGAAAATAAATTAAATATAGAAGGAGAGAAAAAAATGGGTATTAAAAATTTTAGACCATATACACCATCAAGAAGAAACATGACAGTTTCTACATTTGATGAAATTACAAAAAAAACACCAGAAAAGTCTTTACTTGATACAAAAAAGAAAAATGCAGGTAGAAACTCATATGGTAGAATAACAGTTAGACACCAAGGCGGTGGAAACAGACAAAAATATAGAATAGTAGATTTTAGACGTAAAAAAGATGATATGCCAGCTACAGTTGTTGGAATTGAATATGATCCAAACAGAACAAGTAACATAGCATTAATCAAATATGAAGATGGAACATTAAGCTACATCTTAGCTCCAGTAGGATTAAAAGATGGAGATACAGTAATATCAGGAAAAAATGCTGATATAAGAGTAGGAAACTGTTTACCAATAGAAAATATACCAGTTGGTACTTTAATTCATAATATAGAATTAAACCCAGGTCAAGGCGCAAAAATGGTTAGAACAGCTGGTGGAGAAGCTCAACTTATGGCAAAAGAAGGAGAATATGCTCATATAAGACTTCCATCAGGAGAAATGAGATTAGTTCTTACAAGATGTAGAGCAACAATAGGAACAATAGGAAATGCAGAACACATTAACATCAAATTAGGAAAAGCAGGAAGAAAAAGACACATGGGTATAAGACCAACAGTTAGAGGTGCTGTAATGAACCCAGTAGATCACCCTCATGGTGGTGGTGAAGGTAAAGCACCAGTAGGAC
>ERZ779869.1324-NODE-1324-length-23399-cov-4.774246_pt1 | contig 23399 bp, 13 predicted proteins | sample MGYA00511557_ERZ779869 | MGnify/ENA primary metagenome ERZ779869 (study PRJEB29588, sample SAMEA2154620) | human gut metagenome | biome: human gut; feature: human-associated habitat; material: faeces | place: Denmark | collected 2008/2010 ... | reverse complement strand
TCATTCTCATCTACAACATCGTTCTGCTGGCGCTGACCGCCGCCGTCCTCTGCGGCCCCGGCGCCGTACGGACCGACACGACGCTGATCGCCGTGCCGGCCGCCATCCTGCTGCCGTTCCTTTTCGTCCGGATTCACCGGGCCATCGTCTGGCCGCTCTACCTGATTTTACTCGCCTTTACCCTGATCTCATCCATTTTACAATAATCTATTTAGTCTGCATGATAGTCAAAACGGGCGCATTTAGTTAAATTTGCCTTTTTGTGCTATACGCTATGGTAGATTAAAAAGTTTTAATTGTATATTTGAAGTTGAACAAGGTGACGCAACGCTCTGTTCAAAAAAACTTAAATTACAATTAGCATGAAGAATTCAATGACTTCATCGGCACAACAGCCGATGATCGTGAAGTATTTAGAATCGCTTCACAACGGAATCCAATCCCAGATCCTCTCGCGTTACGCAATCGGTTACATCCTACGCGGCACCAAATACATCTACGACGGGGATAAACGTCAGACACTTTCGCGCAGCGACGTCTTCTATCTGGGCATCGGCCATCACTATATCGAAAACGTGCCCGAAGGAGGACAACCTTACGAAGAAGTGCTCTTTTACTACACGCCCGGGGACCTGCAACGCATCCTCATGCACCTGAACATCACCTACGGGCTGAACATTTCGAACGAACATTCGTGCGAAAACTGCCGCAACCGCTCGCATGTCTCGATGCCCGCCTGGAATTCGATCCGCAACTTTTTCGTCAATACCAACAACTACCTGCGCGACGAGGATTTCCACCGCGACGAGACGGCCGAGAATATCAAGATGACCGAATTGATCTACCTCATCGCCTCGCACGAAGACTGCTGCCTGAAGAGCAAACTGCTCAGCAACGTCGATGCAGCCAAGGAGAATTTCGAACAGATCGTCTACGACCACATCTTCAAGGATATTTCGATCGAAGAACTCTCGAAGTTGACGAACCGTTCGCTCACCTCGTTCAAAAAGGAATTCCGGCGCCATTTCATGATGCCGCCGCACAAATGGTACATCCGCCAGCGCCTGATGCATTCGCGCCTGCTGCTGATCTCGACTTCGAAGTCAATTTCGGAAATCGGCAATGCCTGTACATTCCCCAACACGTCGCACTTTATTAAACTTTTCAAAAAGGAGTACCAGATGACGCCGGCCGCTTACCGGAACCGCCACATCACTTCGCTCGCTCCCGAGGCGCAGCCCGCCGCTAAGGAAACCGAGGAAATCCGCGAGGCGTTATAGTTCGCAACTTACAAAACCGTTAGTATTTTAAAATTTTTAATTATAATTTAACAGATTTTTTTCGGTTAGGTTAAAAAAATGTTACAAAAGATTTGGAAGATTGTGATTTTCCATTTATCTTTGTATAACAAAACGTGGGATTCTCCCACTCTCATTAACCTAACTAACCTAACCAGAGGGGTTTGCTACTGCCAGGCAGCAAACCCCTTTCTCTGTCCGGAAAAGCCACCCGACAGCATCCGATATTGAATAATTGCGGTTTTCAGGGCCGCATTTTTTATTTTTTTAATTGGATGCCACGCAGGCCGCCGCAGGCGCTCCCCCGGAAACAGCCCGAAAACAGCCCGGAGAAGGCAAACCCGCGAAGAGGCATACCAGAGGCGGGGTGCCGAAAGAAAATAGGGCATTCATAGGAATTATCAATTATTTTTTCGTATTTTTGCATCAATTGGAAAATAATGAACTTAAATGCCGAAGTTTTATGACAAGGTAGATGTACTGAAAAAACCAGGATGGTTGAAGATCCGGCTCCACCGCACCCCGGAATATGCCGAGGTACAGCAAATAGTCGACAAACATGCGTTGCATACGATTTGCAGCAGCGGCATGTGTCCGAACAAGGCCGAATGCTGGAGCCGCAGAACCGCAACCTTCATGATCCTGGGAGACATCTGCACCCGAGGCTGCCGCTTCTGTGCAACGAAAACAGGACACCCCCTTGCCCCCGACGCCGAGGAACCCCGACGGGTCGCCGAAAGCGTCGCACTGATGAAACTGAGGTATGTCGTCGTTACTTCTGTGACGCGTGACGACCTGCCGGACGGCGGTGCCGCACACTGGGCCCAAACCGTCCGCGCCATCCGCACACAGAATCCCGACGCCGTAATTGAGCTCCTTATTCCCGATCTCGACGCACAGCCCGCCCTGCTGGACGTGGTCGTCGCGTCGAAGCCCGATATAATCGGGCACAACATCGAAACCGTCGAGCGGCTGACCCCGGTGGTGCGTTCCAAGGCAAAGTACCGTACGAGCCTGGAAACCCTGCGCTACCTGAGCGCACAGGGTGTCGCAACGAAAAGCGGACTGATGGTCGGACTTGGCGAGAGCGATGATGAAGTATTACAAACCCTGCACGACCTGCGCGACGCAGGCGTGGGGATCGTAACACTCGGTCAGTACCTTCGTCCCACTCTGGAGCACTACCCCGTTGCGGCGTATATCACTCCTGAAAAATTCGAATGGTACAGACTGAAAGCGCTGGAAATGGGCTTCAGCTACTGCGCGAGCGCACCCTTAGTCCGCTCGTCGTACATGGCGGAAGAGGCCCTGAAGAGCGTCAAAAGTTTGTAGCGATGGAAGCTTCCTGCCGGGATCTCGGACTGATGGACTACAAAACCTGCTGGGAATTGCAGCAGGGACTGTTCGATGCCCTGGTAGCCCGCAAGGCAGCCTGCAAGGGCGCAACGAAACAGGCGGCGGCAATCCCGGCGGCATACGCCGGCACCGCGGAAGCAGGTCAGGCATCCGCGCGAGAGCCGGCACGGCGATCGGCAGAGGCAATACCCAGCAAGGCGGGAACGCAATCCGGCAAAGGGTTGGAATCCCCAACGGGCAGCGTATCCGCAGCAGAGGGCGTCGAACCGTCAGGCGCCACCGGAGAAGGCTCCGCCAGCGCAGGCACGATCCTTTTGGTGGAACACCCGCCGGTATACACACTCGGCAAAAGCGGCCATGCCGAAAACCTGCTGATAGGCCGCGAAGCGCTCGAAGCGATGGGCGCACAGTTCTTTCACATCGACAGAGGGGGCGACATCACCTTCCACGGCCCGGGGCAGCTGGTCTGCTATCCGATCCTCGACCTCGAACGCCTGGGCATCGGGCTGAGGGACTACATCGGGGCACTGGAAGAGGCCGTCATCCGCACCGTGGCGGTATACGGCATCACGGCCGGCCGCATGGCAGGCGCCTCGGGGGTCTGGATCGGCCCCGGAATCGGCGGGGAAACAAGGAGCCGGACAACCGGCTGCCGCGGAGATAACGGCGGCAACTGCAACATCGGCGGCAAAAGCGACGGCGGCAAAAGCGGCGACAGCAAAAGCGGCGACAGCGGCGAAAACCGCAACGAGGCCGGAATCTGCGACAGCGGCAGAACCTGCGATAGCGAAATCGGCGTCGGGAACCGGGCATCCGCAAGGGTGCCGCGCAAGATTTGCGCAATAGGTGTCCGGTCGTCACGTTATATCACCATGCACGGGTTCGCGCTGAACGTCACGACCGACCTGGGGTGGTTCACGCGCATCAATCCCTGCGGGTTTACCGACCGGGGGGTAACCTCGATCGAACGGGAAACGGGCCGCAAGGCCGCAATGGGCGAAGTAAAGGAGCTCGTTGTCAAATTTTTAAGTGAGATATTAAATGTTAGAATATATAAATAGTAAATCGTATGCCTATAGAAAAACGATGGGTAGTGAAACCGCAGGGCGATTCCGAGGCGGTGGCGAAGCTCGCTGCCGTGCTCAGGATTTCTCCCGTGCTGGCGAACCTGCTCGTACAGAGAGGCATAGACACCGTAGAAAAGGCGGACAAGTTCTTTAAACCCAGTCTCGCCGACCTCCACGACCCGTTCCTGATGAAGGACATGGACAAGGCGGTCGAGCGGGTCGAGCGCGCCGTGCGCGACCACGAGAAGATCATGGTTTACGGCGACTACGACGTGGACGGCTGTACGGCCGTTGCACTGGTGTACAAGTTCCTGCGCCAGATCGGGCATAAAAACCTGATGTTCTACATCCCCGACCGCTATACCGAAGGTTACGGTATCTCGGTCAAGGGTATCGACCTGGCAGCCCGCAAGGGCGTGGGTCTTATCATCGCCTTGGACTGCGGTATCAAAGCCACGGAAAAGGTAGTCTATGCAAAGACGAAGGGCGTGGATTTCATCATCTGCGACCATCACCTCCCGGCCGAGGAAATTCCCCGTGCCGTAGCTGTCCTGGATCCCAAGCGGGTCGATTGTTCCTATCCGTTCGACGAATTGTCGGGCTGCGGCGTAGGCTTCAAGCTCGTGCAGGCCTATGCGCAGAAAAACCGGATCCCGTTCGAACAGATCAGCCCGCTGTTAGACCTGCTGGTCGTGAGCATCGCTTCGGATATCGTACCCCTGGTGGGCGAAAACCGTATCCTTGCCCATTTCGGGTTGAAAGACCTCAACCGCGAACCGTCGAAAGGATTGCTGTCGATCATCAAGATCTGCGGCCTGGACAAGCACAACATCACCATCGACGACATCGTCTTCAAGATCGGGCCGCGTATCAACGCCGCCGGACGTATGCGGATGGACGAGAACGACGAAAACGCCTCGCCCTCGGGCGGGCATGCGGCCGTCGAGTTGCTGATCGAAGGCAACGAAAGCATCGCCGCGGAGTTCGGGAACGTCATCGACGCCTACAACCAGGATCGCAAGTCGATCGACCGTTCGGTGACGCAGGAAGCGCACGATTTTATCGAGCGCAACCCCGCAATGAAAGAGCTGAAGAGCACGGTGATCTACAATCCCAAGTGGATGAAGGGCATCGTGGGAATCGTCGCCTCGCGCCTGATCGAGACCTATTACCGGCCGACAGTAGTGCTGACGATGAGCAACGGCTTCGTGACGGGGTCGGCACGCTCGGTACCGGGCTTCGACCTTTACCAGGCCGTGGAGTCGTGCTCGGATCTGCTGGAGAACTTCGGCGGGCATATGTATGCCGCCGGGCTGACGATGCGACCCGAGAACGTCGAGGAATTCACGCGCAGGTTCAACGCCTATGTCGAGGAGAACATCGACCCGCAGATGCTTATGCCGCAGGTGGATATCGACAGCGAACTGCTCTTCTCGGACATCACCCCCGCGTTCCGCAAAGACCTCAACCGCTTCCAGCCTTTCGGCCCGGGCAATACGGCGCCGGTCTTCGCGACCTACGGCGTAAGCAACCACGGCGATGCCAAACTGGTCGGCGTGGAGTGCGAACACCTGCGCATGGATCTGATCCAGCGGCAGAAGCCCAACACGAAGATCCAGTCGATCGCCTTCCAGCAACCCACGCATTACGAATGGGTGCGCTCGGGACGCCCGATCGACGTATGTTACCAGATCGTAGAGAACCATTACCGGGGGACGGTAACCACCCAACTCCGCATCAAGGACATCAAACCGGTCATGAACCGATAACTTTACATAAGAAGGGAGGGGGCTGTCTTCCGGCAGCCCCCTCCGCTATTTTTGCGTCATACACTACTACCTTGCGTCCCTTTTTTCCCATGAACATGCCGACCACCCGGCCCGGCCTCCGGTTCCGGCCCCTCGTATGGGCCCTGCTTTTAGGCTGCATTTTAACATACCCCTTCTCACCGGCCGTCAGCAGACCTCCCGGCGACAAACGCGATTATATACTGGTAATCAACACCTATGCGGAATCGACCCCGTGGAGCAGAGGTATCATCGCAGACATCACGGCACACGTCGAACAGATCGAGAACCTGGAACTCTACACCGAACATATGACCCTGCTGTTGGTGGATTCCCCCGAGGACATCAGGACATTCGAGGCGAATCTCCTGCGCGAATACGGCAAAAAACCTCCCCAGGCCCTGGTGCTGATCGGAACCCCGGCTGCCCTGTTGCGCAACTTCATCAACAGCATATGGCAAGATATCCCGACCATCGTATGTGCCGAACAGGATTTCATCGGGCCGGATAAATACTACCTCAAAAGGCAGCCCATCCCCGCATCGGAACAGGTTCCCCTCCGGGCGCTGGCAGACCAGGACAATTTGACCCTGCTTTATTCGCCGGCCTATCTCGACCAAAGCGTCGACCTGATGAAGCGCATACTGCCCGGCATGGACAGGCTCGTATTCATAGACGACGCACGCTACGTCAACCGGCAAACGGAACACGACCTCGCGGAGCTGCTCGGCTCGAAATACCCCGGCATGAAATACACGGTTTATTCGGCCGACAAGATCGGGATCGACCAACTGCTCGATTCGCTGAGTACGATCGATGTAAAACAGACCGGCGTACTCTTCTCCTCGTGGCATTACCTGAAGAACATGTCAGGGCGTAACGAAATTATGACCAACCCGTTCAAGGTCATCGCCAGTTCGTCCGTACCGTTGTTCTCGCTGCGCCCAACCGGGCTCAAGAGCAGCGGCATGATCGGGGGTTACGTATACGGCGAGAACGAATATTCCGACCGGCTGATCGCCACCATAGATGCAGTGCTGGAGGGCAAGCAGCCGCGCGACATTCCCTTTTACACCCCGGCCGGTGCACAACCCGTCTTCAACTACCCGGTACTGCTCCGGCACAACATCTCCCCGAACGCCTGCCCGACGAATACCCTGTTTTTCGACAAACCGTCCTCGTTCATGGAGCGGTATAAAACCGAGATAGGTGTCTGCGGCAGCATATTCCTGTTATTCCTCATCTTCCAGCAATGGAGGATCGCCGTCCTGCGCAAGGTCGACGCAGCCCACCAGAAAGAAATGGAAACCCAGGCCAAATACTCGCACCTGTTCAACAACATGCCGATCCTGTACATGCAGGAACGGGTCGTATTCGACGCACAGGGGACGGCCATAGACACTGTTTATGTCGATGTAAACGCCCACTTCGAACGCTCCTTCTACCCCCTGGACGAAGTGGCGGGCAAATCCGGGTCGACGGTTTTCCCGGAGTCGATGCCCCAGTTCATGCCGATCATCGACATCGTACTGAAAGAAAAGCGGAGCGTTACCTTCCCCTATTACCACAAGCCGGTGAATATTTTCTACGAGGTCGTCATCTGCCCCTCGTACCAGCAGGATACGGTCGACATTTTCTGCATCGACAGCACAGCCCTGCACGATGCCCAGAAAAAGGTGGATTCGGTGAACCGGAAACTCGCACTGGCGCTCGACGTAGCCAACATCATCCCCTGGAAATGGGATCTCACGACCCACACCATCCTGTGCGACCTCAACAAGGCAGCCAAGATAGCCTCCGGGATGTCGCTGGCAAACAACCTCTCGCTTGCGGTGGACGAGGAGTGCTACTTCTCGAAAGTCCACAAGGAAGACCGGGAACGCGTCCGCACGGCTTACCGGAACCTGATCGAAGGGAGTACGGAGAAGGTCTGCGAAGAGTTCCGCGTCGTATCCAACGAAAGCGGACACTGGCACATGGAGTGGGTCGAGGCACAGGCCACGGTCGAAACCCGCGACACTGACGGCAGGCCGCTGTCGCTGGTCGGAACATCGCTCGTGATCTCCGAACGCAAACAGATGGAGCAGGAGCTGCTCACCGCACGCGACCGCGCCGAGGAGTCGAACCGCCTGAAATCGGCATTCCTGGCCAACATGAGCCACGAGATACGCACGCCGCTCAATGCCATCGTCGGGTTTTCGGGCATTCTTGCCTCGACGGACGAAGAACAAGAGAAGCAGGAATACATGTCGATCATCGAAAGCAACAATACGTTGCTGCTGCAACTCATCAGCGATATCCTCGACCTTTCGAAAATCGAGGCCGGAACGCTCGAATTCGTCCATACGGATTTCGAACTGAACGAACTGATGCGCGAGAAAGAAAACGTCATGAGGCTGAAAACCGACCAGAACGTGGAGCTGGTCTTCGAGCAGCGGTACGAAACCTGCCACGTCCGCACCGACCGCAACCGCCTTTCGCAGCTGATGATAAACCTGCTGACGAACGCCGCTAAATTCACACACCGGGGGTCGATCCGCTTCGGTTACGAGCTCCGTGCCGGGCAGCTCTATTTTTGGGTCGCGGACACCGGCTGCGGTATCCCCGCCGAACGGAAGGACGCGGTCTTCGAACGCTTCGTCAAACTCAACTCGTTCAAGCAGGGCACGGGCCTCGGGCTTTCCATCTGCCGGACGATCGTAGAGCATCTGGGTGGGAATATCGGCGTAGAGTCGGAAGAGGGCAAAGGTTCGACCTTTTGGTTCACGCTTCCGTACGTCCCCGGCCAATCGGAACAGGCGGAGGCCCCGGCACAGATACTTCAGGCCATCCCGACGGTCGAGAAGGACAAGCTCGTAATCCTCATCGCCGAGGACAACGAAAGCAATTACCGTCTTTTCGAGTCGATCCTGCGCCATGAATACAAGCTCGTACACGCCTGGAACGGCCGCGAAGCAGTCGATTTATTCAACCGGCACACACCGCACCTGGTGCTCATGGACATCAACATGCCCGTGATGGACGGCTACGAAGCCACGGCCGAGATCCGCAAACAATCGGCCGACGTGCCGATCATCGCCGTGACGGCTTTCGCCTTCGCATCCGACGAACAGAAGGTACTCTCGAGCGGATTCGACGGCTATATGCCCAAGCCGATCAACGCCCGGCAGCTCAAAACACAGGTACTCGACATGCTGCGCACGCGCATGACGCTGATTTAATTGAAAAAGGGAGCCCCTTATCGGGACTTCCTTTAAAAGGATGTAACAGCCTGAGAAATTGGGCTGTTACTTTTTTTAGACGGGTCAAGGTAACGTTTTAACCAACGGCAAAAGCCATGATGTCGGGTCATGGCTTTTGTGTTCGTACAAAATGACCTCAGACCAGGTAATCCCCTTGACGGGTCGGCTGCCGGTCTCAGAAAATTATCAACCACGGCATCCTCGGACTTAAAGCTTCAACCATTCCCGTTACAAGATTCCCCATCGGATATATATAGCCCTTTTTTACCGAATCCTGAAATACGACGATCCTCCTTCTCCCGGTGAGCTCTACAAACCGAGGGATACATATTGCGAAACCTGGAAAAGGTATCGCGCGAAATCTTAAAACGCACACAGATATCCATGATCGACATGTCTTCATCGAACATGCAGATAATCGCCGAACCTCTACACGCTCACGGCCGAAGCCGCAGCCTTCCGCGTGGGGTTCCGCAAGGTCGGGATCTGTCAGGCTGATATAGTCTTCTCATAGACCGATATAATCGTAACTCCCGTATCTTTTACTGTGATTTTTGCCATATTGTCGATGATTCTTGGTGTTTCAGCAGCAAAGACAGTCGCAATTCATTGAATTATGCGCTTTAGGATGAACTATTTATGGCTGAAAATACTATGAGAAATTATCGGGCTGACAATCGGCAGATGATGGAAAACCCCGGTCGAATACGTATCGCTATAAATCCTTTTCAGGATAAAAACGGAACAACAAAGCGTTTTCTGTCCGTTATCTTCGTTCGGAAGACGATGGATCGCCCCTCCCGGAATTGCAATTAAATCGGATGGAATTTCATTATTTTATCGATCATTTCTTATATTTGTGTATTCGAGTTCGGCCGACGACTGCCCCCGGATGCGGTTAAACAGATAAATAATACGACGGTAAATCGATATACGAAAAGACTGCGTGAAAGCTGGCTCGCAGTTTATTCGTCGTATATGTCCATGTAGTCGGCCGCAGAGACAATGTGCAACTCTTTCGGTGCGTTTGCACTCTAATAAACATCCTCGCTGAAATAACACGAATAACGGGGGTGCAATCCACGCCCGGGGTTGCAGTCCCAATCTATCAACTTCGAATAAGCAATTCGGTTTAGCGAATACGAGACAGTTTTATCGGCGCTTCCAAATCATCTCAAAGCCAATATTTCAGACTAACGAATCAATCATTGTAAAATTAGTGAGTTTTATTTTCAATTCGAATAATGAGTTAAAGGAAGCATCGGAGTTGAAATTACGCTGCACCCCAATTATTAGGGGATTGAGTATATAGTCACCGTCATTAAAATCTCTCGACTTTTATTTATAAATATCCAAATAAAATACAATACCGTTTCAAAACGAGAAAAAAATTCTCGTTTTGAAACGGTATTACAGTAATCACATGAAACACACAGATTGATAATCAATAAGATAATATAAATTTTCAGAAATGGCATACCGGTTGATTTCTTATATGACATGAAACTTTTTATCATATCCAACAGACTGCCTGTGAAAGTCTCCGAAAAGGCGGAACAGTTCCTTTTCACAAGGAGTGAAGGCGGGCTTGCAACGGGTCTCGATTCACTGCATACCCAATATGAAAAACATTGGATCGGCTGGCCGGGGCTGAATGTAGAAAAACCCGAAAGCAGGCAGCGCATCCGCGAAGAGTTGGAAAAACTGGACTTCCACCCGGTGTTTCTCTCCGCAGAACAGATCGAGAACTACTATGAAGGGTACAGTAACAGTACAATCTGGCCCTTATGCCACTATTTCTTCTCTTACACACAGTACCGACAGAACTTCTGGGAAACCTACCGCGAGGTCAATCAGCTCTTCTGCGAAGAGGTTCGGCATCTGGTCGGTTCCGATGACATCGTTTGGGTACAAGATTACCAGCTCATGCTGCTGCCCGGGATGCTCCGCGAAATCATGCCCACACTTTGCATCGGCTACTTCCACCACATTCCGTTCCCCAGCTACGAATTATTCCGGGTACTGCCCGAACGGGCAGAACTATTGCGAGGAATGCTGGGCGCAGATCTGATCGCCTTCCACACGCACGACTACGTGCGCCACTTCATCAGTACGGCGGAGCGGGTTCTGCACATGGATTTCAGGCTCGATGAGGCTCAGATCGACAATCGTTTCGTACAGGTCGACGCCCTGCCGATGGGCATCGACTACGAAAAGTTTCACCGAATCTCCTCTTCATCGGCCGTCAAGCCGCTGATCGCCCGCACACGGGCTCATTTCGGAGACCGGAAGTTAGTGCTCTCTGTCGACCGGCTCGATTACAGCAAGGGTATCCGTCACCGACTGCACGGATTCGACTCTTTCCTAAAGCATCATCCCGAATACCTGGGTAAGGTGACACTGGCGATGGTGATTGTTCCCTCACGCGACCGGGTCGGCTCCTACGCCGATCTGAAGACCCGTATCGACGAGGAGATCAGCGCTATCAACGGCCGCTACTCCACGATGGACTGGACACCTGTTTGTTATTTTTACCACGGCTTTTCGTTCGAAGAGCTCACGGCCATGTACTACGTTGCCGACGTAGCACTGGTCACTCCGCTGCGCGACGGCATGAACCTCGTGGCCAAGGAGTACATCGCCGTCAAGGACGGCAATCCAGGCGTACTGATCCTCAGCGAAATGGCCGGAGCGTCCGTAGAGTTGGCCGACGCCATCCGGATCAATCCGAATGATACGGAGCAGATCGCTTCAGCACTCGCCATAGCATTGGAAATGCCTGTCAGGGAGCAGTTGCAGCGAATACGACGAATGCAGACCGTCATCTCGGAACAAACCGTGAACCGTTGGGCTGCGGACTTCATGGCAGGATTGGCCGAAGTGTGCCGCAAAAACCGCTCGGTCAGACAGCGACAACTGACGCCCGAGACACTGGAAAGGATTCTCCATACCTACCGGCATACGCGCCAGCGTCTCCTACTGTTCGATTACGATGGCACGCTGGCGCCCATCTGCAGCCGTCCTGAAGAGGCCGCGCCAGGCCGTGAGCTTTACAAAGTACTGTGCACCCTCGTAGCCGACCGCAGCAACCGCGTGGTAATCAGCAGCGGTCGTGACCATGCGACCATGGAACGCTGGTTCGGGAAACTGCCTGTCTCTCTCGCTGCCGAGCACGGTGCATTCTACAGGGAAGGCCGGGGCGGATGGCATGCAAATCTGCATCATGCCCCATGGGATCCCGAACTGCTGGAGCTAATGAACCGCTTCGTTGAACGGACGCCTCACTCACGGCTCGAACAGAAACAGACCGCTCTGGCATGGCACTACCGCGAGACGGACGAGTGGCTGGGAACGTTGCGGGCACAGCAATTGATGACAGCCCTCATACCGCTTTGCATGCGTCTGAACCTGCAGATCATGCCCGGAAGCAAAGTCGTGGAGGTCAAATCGCCCGAATTCTCGAAAGGCTCGGAAGTCCGCCGTTTGCTGCGCCGGGAACGCTACGACTTTATCCTCGCAATGGGGGACGATACGACCGACGACGATATGTTCCGGGCCCTGCCCAGAGCAGCCGTCACGGTAAAAGTCGGAGCGGCCTCGGAATACGCCCGTTATAATCTCTGGCGGCAGTCCGACGTACTACCGTTTCTGGAACGGCTCGCCGCAAGCGGCAGCACCGGTCATTCGGTTCGCGAAACGGTCACACGCGGTCTCCGCACGGTTTGGGGACATTTCAGAAATTTGTTGACCAACAAGAAGGACGACGATGAAAAATAATCTCAATTACGGTATCATCGGCAACTGTCGAACCGCCGCGCTCATTTCCGAACGGGGTAATATCGAGTGGCTCTGCTTCCCTGACTTCGATTCTCCCTCGGTGTTCGCAGCCCTGCTAGACCGCACGAAAGGCGGTTCGTTCGGGTTCGACGTATCGGATCGGTACACCGTGCGGCAAACCTACGTACCGCATACCAATATCCTCCAGACTCGCTTCGCATCGGATGAAGGCACATTCGAGGTACTCGACTACATGCCCTGCTACCATTCGTTCGAAAAGGAGCACTACCTGCCGGCAGAACTCTACCGATATATTCGCCTGATAGCAGGCACTCCCCGGTTTCGGGTACATTACGACCCGGCCCCAAACTATGCGCGGGGAGCCGTCCAATTCCACTTCACCGCCGAATTCATCGAAAGTTACAGTTCAGCGGACAATAAGGATCGCCAGTATCTATACTCCTCGCTTCCTCTGCAGGCCATAGCTGACCGCGAGGAGATCCGGCTCGAAAAGGACGAATTCCTGTTGTTGTCGTACAACGAGAAAGTTATTCCGATCGACATCGAACGCGAAAAAATCGAGTACTGCCGCACGTTGGTCTACTGGCTCAACTGGACCAACCGCACCAAACAGTATACCTGTTACAATGAGGTTATCGAACGGAGTATGCTGGTGTTGAAACTGCTCTCCTACTATAACGGTGCCATGCTGGCTGCGCTGACCACCAGCCTGCCTGAAGCCGTGGGTGAGGCACGCAACTGGGACTATCGCTTCTGCTGGCTGCGTGACGCCTCGATGTCCATCGAGACCATATTCCGAGTCGGGCACACTGGCGCCGCACGACGGTTCATGAAATTCATCCAGTCCACGTTCATGTCCCGGCAGGACTATCAGATCATGTACGGCATCCGCGGTGAACGAAAATTGACCGAGGTGATCCTGGAGCATCTTGAGGGATATAGGGGATCGAAACCTGTGCGCATCGGTAACGATGCTTATCATCAAAAGCAAAACGACTCGTTCGGCTATCTGATGGATCTTATTTGGCAGTATTACAGGCTGATGCCTGGTACGCTCGACGAAATTGAGGATATGTGGGAGATGATCAAGGGCATCCTCGCTACTGTGATCGAAGAATGGCACAACCCTGACAAGGGGATTTGGGAGATCCGTGGCGAAGAGCAGCATTTCGTCTCTTCAAAGGTGATGTGTTGGGTGGCACTTGACCGAGGAGCCCGCATCGCAACGAAACTCAAAAAGGCGGAGTATGCAGCCCGATGGCGCGAAGAGGCCGAAGCGATTCACCGTGATGTTATGGAACACGGCTGGAAAAAGGAAATACAGAGTTTCTCGCAGGCTTACGGTAATCTGGCACTCGATTCTTCGTTGCTGCTCATGGAACCCTACGGATTCATTGCTGCGAATGATCCGCACTACCGCAAGACAGTCGAAGCCGTACACAAAGCACTGTTTCACAAAGGATTGATGTATCGTTACAACAGCAAAGACGATTTTGGTGTTCCCAGCTCGGCATTCACGATGTGCACTTTCTGGCTTATCCGCGCTCTGCTCGTCACAGGACAATACAACGAAGCTAAAACATTGTTCAATCAGATACTACAATACGGCAACCATTTAGGACTATTTAGCGAGCATCTTGACTTCGACACCAAAGAGCAACTGGGCAACTTCCCGCAGGCCTACTCGCACCTGGCGATCGTCAACACAGCGCTGCTTTTTGCCGAAGAAGAACAGCGGCTGGATTTCATCCGACCATAATAATATCAACGGTTCAATTGCTGCAAACAACTTCTGCAGCAGAATATTCAATCCGTGTACTATGGTCGGATTTACGGTTTGGGGTGAAATCTGCCACAATGTTGTACCGCGCTTCGATAAAAACGAGGTCTGGAAACGACTAAAACAGTAAAAAAGCTAATAAACAGCAATAACATTTAACAATGTTCGAGCAAATTAAGTTATAAATAAGTATAGTTTAATCCCCAAAAAAGAGTTATTATGTCACGCTATACCTTACAGCCGGGTATGATTGTCCCACAGACACCGTTCTACTACTGCGATATTGACCTGCTGCAACGAACCCTGCAAACCGCAACGACTGAAGCTGCAAGATACGGCTACCAGATTCACTACGCCATGAAAGCCAATGCAGAACCTCACATTCTCTACGAAATACAGCAAGCCGGATTAGGAGCGGATTGTGTGAGCGGTTATGAAGTGGAATGTGCGATAGAAAATGGATTCCATCCTTCGAAGATCGTCTTCGCAGGAGTCGGAAAAAGTGACCGCGAGATCGAATACGCCATCCGTCAGGGCATTTTCGCCTTCAACTGTGAATCCTTGCAGGAACTCGAGGTGATCAACGAGCTGGCAGGCAGACTGGGAAAACAGGTGAATGTAGCCCTGCGAATCAATCCGGATGTTCGTCCCCATACACACCATTACATTTCGACCGGGCAATCGGAGAGCAAGTTCGGCATCTCCTATGCCGAAATCGATGCAGCCTTGGCCGAACTGCACGCCATGAAGAACATTCGCATTTTCGGACTGCATTTTCACATCGGGTCGCAAATCCGGGAATTGGAATCGTTCGCCGAACTGGCCGGAAAGGTCAACGAAATCGCTGCATGGTTCACTTCGAAAGGCGTGGAGCTCCGCCATCTCAACATGGGCGGCGGTCTGGGGATCGACTATAACGACCCGGATGGCGAGCCAATCCCCGATTTTGTCGGATATTTCCGCACATTCCATGAAAATCTGCGGCTCACACCGGGACAGACCGTGCATTTCGAACTGGGCCGTTCGATCGTCGCGCAGTGCGGCGAACTAATCACCCGTGTCCTATATACGAAAACCACGGCTGGCGGGGCGCATTTCGTCATCACCGATGCCGGAATGACCGAACTGATTCGTCCGGCGCTGTACAGCGCTCGTCACAAGATCGAGAACCTGACAGCAGCTGCGGAGCGTCGTCCAATAGGACTTTGCTCGATCGCCGGGCCGATCTGCGAGTCCTCAGATATTTTTGCCCGCGATATCGAATTCCCTGAATCACACCGCGGCGATATCCTCTCGATCCGCTCCACAGGAGCTTACGGCAGCATCATGGCTTCGCACTACAATATGCGGCCCACAGCCCCCAGCCGATTCAGCGACGGAACAATATGGGGACAATCCAATCTCGCAGAATTGTAAAATCCCAATAATTCGGGCCCTTAACCAACTGCCCCCAAACGAACAGTTTTTTCAAATTCAGCCCTAAATTAAGACTCGATTTTGTATATAATGAAGAAGTTGTCCTAAGGACAACTTCTTCTCCAAACATATATATCAAAAACCTAACCGGATCGATCAGGCCGGCAACAGGATGGAAAAGCGGCTACCTTCATTAACTTGGCTTTCGACCGAGATCGTACCGCCGTGGGCTTCGACAAACTCCTTGGAGATGGCCAGCCCCAACCCGCTGCCCTGCACTTTGGTACCCGGCACGCGGAAATATCGCTCGAAAATACTCTTATGGTAACGCGGGTCTATGCCACGGCCGAAGTCGCGCACATAGATTTCCACCGCCTTTTCGCGCTGTACGGCACCGACGATGACACGCGACTTTTCGGGTGAGTGGTGAATGGCGTTCGACAACAGGTTGGTGATGACCCACGCGATCTTTTCATTGTCGACGAAGAGTTTCGAGATTTTATCTGGATAATCGATCTCCACGAAACAATGGAATCGTTCTGCCAACACCTGTGTGGCATGTACGGCATAGTCGATCAGCTCGATAGGTTTTACGATCTTAGGTATGAGTTTGAGTTTGCCTGATTCGACCTGTGTCATGTTCAGCAGTTCTCCCGTAATGTTCAATAAACGGTCGCTGCTGTCCTTAATACTGCTTACGAGTTGCTTCTGTTCGTCATTGAGTTTCCCCAAACGGGTATCGTTCAGCAGTTGCAGGCTCATCAAGATCGAGGAGATCGGGGTTTTCATCTCGTGCGAGACTGTCGAAATAAAGTTTGTCTTGGCCGAATCCAACTCCTTATATTTCGTTACATTACTCAAGACGATCAGGTTACCGATAAACTGCTGTTCCGTACCGCCCACAGGCGTAATGTAGAGCGGCGTGTTCTCCACTTGGAAATAGCTCTCTTTGTTGTCTGCGTATATCTTCAGCGGTTCTTTGTCGTTCTCTTTATTAGATTCGTAAAGGTCGCGGACAAGACGCCTCAGCAAATCATTCGAAAGCGCTACTTCGGCAGCATTACGCCCTAAAACATCCTCCCGAAGATTCAGTACCGAAAGTGCCTCACGGTTCATGAAAAGGAGTTTACGGTCAGGCCCCAACCCAACAATCGGTTCGTGCAACGTATTGACTATTGCCTCTATGCGCTTTTTGGCCGTCATCAGGTCATCGAGCGAACTGCGACGGTATTCGTCGAGTTTGGCGGCCATGTCGTTGAACGACTGCGCCACCTCCCCAAATTCCCGGTTGTCGCCGAAATCGAGCCTTTGATCGTAGTTATGGTTGGCGATCTGCGTGATCCCTTGTTTCAGCTTGTCGATAGGCCGCAGCACAATAGCCGGAAAACGAATTAGGAAAATCATGGCCAGCAAGGCGCAGAGTGCAGATACAATCGCTAAAGACCACATCGCATCCGTAGCACTTACAGCCGTATCGGAACTTTTCATGTGAATCGAAGCCATGTTCAGTTCCATAATGCGGTAAAGGTCGTCCCGGATGAGCTTGAGTTCGGAATCCGTTACACTGTCCGTCAGCGCCGTAATCTTGCTGTCCAGCGCCGCAGTGATCTCCCGTTCATTGACCTCGGTGATATTTTCCCGTTGGAGCGACAGGCTGCGAATTAGTGCTTTCCGGGAAGCGGAATCCTGGGAAATACGATCCAGCGACTGCAACATATCCTTGGCATAATGCAGGGAATTGTAGTTATCCGCGAGAATTTCTTTCGACGCCATCGAAAGATGACGAACGTAGCCGACGGATTGAACTCCCAGCAAGACAATCAATGCAAACAGGAAACCGATACCCAGTGTCAATCGATAACGCAGTTTCATAAATTACGATAAAATGGTTAAGTCAATATTTAAACGCGACAGGCGGTTCAACAAAAAACGCAATCGTATAGCCGTAATAATCAATGAGTAAAGAGAAAACTCCGGTTTACTGATACATACATTGCTAATCTTCCTGTCGATACACGCTTCGACAATTGCATCGATATGTTTATTCGAATGTACACGCATCACCTCTCCACCCAGCTCCTGGGCCAGGTTGAAGTTATTGATCAGGTAACGCTGCCTCGCCAGCGGAATCCTGTCCGGAGCTTCGCGGTCGCTCTGAACGTAGAGAACCGTGAACCCGGCATTAAGGTGTGTAGCCATGCGTGCCGTCTTCCGAATGACCTTCCGAGCCCGCTTTTCACTGCTGTCGATCACTGCCAGGATGCGGCCGTGCAATTGTGCCGTATTGACGGTTATCTCATTTTCGACCTTCTTCTCCACGCGCAGCGCCACCTCTTTCAAGGCCAGTTCGCGCAGCTGGAGAATGTGCTCCTGCCGGAAAAAGTTATTCAGAGCTGTCTGTATTTTTTCGGGCTTATAGATCTTGCCCGCCTTCAGGCGATCGATTAGGTCTTCGGCCGTGAGGTCGATGTTCACCACTTCGTCGGCCATCGCCAGCACGCTGTCCGGCACGCGCTCGTGAACTTCGACGCCGGTGATCTCCTGCACTTGCTCGTTGAGGCTCTCGATATGCTGAATGTTGACCGCCGAAATGACGCTGATCCCCGCATCGAGAATCTGCATTACGTCCTGCCACCGCTTGGGATTCTCACTTCCCTCGATATTGGTGTGAGCCAACTCGTCAACGACTACGATCTCGGGATGCAGGTTGATGATGCCCTGCGTATCCATCTCCTCGAGCTCCTTGCCTTTGTAAAAGAGCTTGCGGCGCGGAACGAGCGGAAGCCCTGCGACGAGGGCTTCCGTTTCCGCACGACCGTGCGTTTCAATGTATCCGATACGCACATCGACACCTGCATCGAGCAACTGGTGTGCCTCCTGCAACATCCGGTAGGTTTTGCCCACACCGGCGCTCATGCCGATATAGACCTTAAACTTGCCGCGATGCGACTCCTTGATCAAATTGAGAAAGTGCTCGGCACTTCGCCGGGTGTCATGTGTATCCATGGCATTTACATTCTGAATGAGAATCCGCCGACAAAGTTAACATCGTCAAGTGCCGGATTCCAAATCAGATTGGTAAAAAGTCCAATTTTCATACCGCCGGCACCCTTGATATCCCAGTTCTTGCCCGCATTGAGGAAGACATTCTGCACGTAAAAATCACGATCACCGCAGTTATAGGTCGCAGCGGCGTTCCAGGGAACCATACCCACGCCGGCCTTCATGTCGACCGTCTTCACCGTGAAAGGATAGGCCACCTCGAAATAGGAAGCATAGGCGCGTTCTCCTTTGTCGTTCCGGTCGGCGGCGCCGAACAGAATCGTGTACCACGACAACGTGAAGGGCAGTTTTTCCGATACGACCCAGCTCGCGCCTACCTCGATGCGGTGGGGGGAATGGCTGTCGAATATGAAATAGCGGTCGTCGTCATGTCCGGTCCAGTAGAGGTCGGCCACCGAAAGCGTCACGGGCCCCAGCTGGTAGGCCAGCGTGAGATCCATCTCCTTGTAGCCGCTGTCGCTGAAATCGATCGACCCCCATGCCGTTACCGAGAAGTTTCCGGCCGTCATGGTCAGCGTGGGCTGCAAGGCCGGGCCCGACTCCTTGACGCCGCGCCAGTAATACGAACTTACGAGATCGGTACCGCCGCCGAACGACACTCCTCTCTCTTGAGCGGCAACATGATTCGTTCCAAACAGGGCCGCAGCGGCCAGTACTCCGAGTAAAATACGTTTCATAAATTTAAAAGATTTCTTCGTTGATTGTTGATGATTCGGGTTTGTTTTTCCGTCCGTGGCGCCACGGAACCCGTTTCCGGGCCCGGGCGTACGCGACGGGAAATAGAGGGTTTGCGCAGTCTGACTTGCGAAAGCAGGATGACCGACAGGGGTCAGATCAGATCCGTAATCAGAAATACGACCAGAAAAACGATCAGTACGATCAGCCACCGTTTGGTCGGTTTATCCAACTTTTTCATAAGTTCCGCACACGCTATTTGTTCTGTGCGGCGTCCAATGCCACATTCAGTTTCAGAACATTGACCTTATAGGTGCCGAAGAGTCCGAGCCACGGTTTGTGGATATTCTCCTCGACGATCTTCTTCACCTCGGCTTCGGACATGCCGCGGGCTTCGGCGACGCGGCGGATCTGAACCTCGGCGCCGCGGATCGAGATGTCGGGATCGAGGCCCGAACCGCTCGCGGTCACCATCTCGGCGGGAACCTCCTCGCGCGAGAGGTAGGGGTGGGCGGCGAGGAACGCATCGATGCGCTCCTCCACCTGGGCCAGATATTCGGGATTGTTCGTGCCCTTGTTGCTGCCGCCCGAACCGGAACCGTTGTAATCCACGGCCGAAGGACGCCCCCAAAAGTAACGCACGTCGGTGAACTGCTGTCCCACGTTGGCCGCACCGACCACCCGTCCGTCGAAAGTCACCGTCGGGGCTTCGCCGTCGTTGGGCGATGCCACGGCTGCCGTCAGACGCAGTATCAGGACATAACCGACCGTTAGCAAGACACACATCGCAAGGGTTATCTTTATGGAAATCCACAAATTTTTCATCTCTTATCCTAATTTAAAAAAACACACTTACTATCATGTCAATCAGCTTAATGCCGATGAACGGGGCTATCAGACCGCCGAGACCGTAGATGAACAGGTTCCGACGCAGCAGAGCCGAAGCACCGATGGGCTTGTAGGCCACACCGCGAAGTGCCAGCGGAATGAGCAGCGGAATGATGACGGCATTGAAGATGATAGCCGACAGGATTGCGCTTTCGGGCGAATGCAGGTGCATGATGTTGAGAGCCTGCAACGAAGGAATGGAAGCTATGAATAGCGCGGGCACGATGGCGAAATACTTCGCGACGTCGTTGGCGATGGAGAACGTGGTCAGCGTCCCGCGTGTCATAAGCAACTGTTTACCGATTTCGACAATCTCTATCAGTTTGGTCGGGTCGTTGTCGAGGTCCACCATGTTGCCCGCCTCTTTGGCCGCCTGCGTACCGCTGTTCATCGCAACGCCCACATCGGCCTGTGCGAGAGCCGGAGCATCGTTCGTACCGTCGCCCATCATGGCCACCAGTTTGCCCCCGCGCTGCTCGCGCCGGATGTATTCGAGTTTGTCTTCCGGTTTGGCCTCGGCGATAAAATCGTCCACCCCTGCCTTTTCCGCTATATACTTTGCCGTAAGAGGGTTGTCGCCCGTTACCATCACCGTTTTGACACCCATCTTGCGCAGGCGCTCGAAACGTTCGCGGATACCGGTTTTGATGATATCCTGCAATTCGATGACTCCCATGACACGGTCGTTCTCGCAAACGACGAGCGGCGTACCGCCGTTTTCGGAAATCCGGCATACGGTCTTGTCGATAGTATCCGGATACTCGTTGCCTGCCTCGGTCACGATACGACGGATGGTTTCCGATGCACCCTTACGGATGCGAACGCCGTCCGGCATGTCCACGCCCGAACACTTCGTTTCGGCCGTAAAGTTCACCATACGGACTCCGACCAACTGCATCGGGTCTATCCGGACACCGTTGTCGGCTCCGAGTTCCACAATCGACTTGCCTTCGGGCGTCTGGTCGGCTATCGATGAAAGCACGCACAAGCGGACGAATTCCCCTGCATCAATTCCGTCGGCCGGGTAGAATCCGGTCGCCTTGCGGTTTCCTATCGTAATCGTCCCCGTCTTGTCGAGCAGCAGCGTATCGATGTCGCCGGCCGTTTCGACCGCCTTACCCGATTTGGTAATGACATTGGCACGCAGCGCACGGTCCATTCCCGCAATGCCGATGGAAGAGAGCAACCCGCCGATGGTAGTCGGTATGAGGCAGACGAACAGCGATATGAATGCAGCCACCGTGATGTTGGCACCTACGTAATCCGCGAACGGTTTCAGCGTAGCGCAAACGATGATGAACACGATGGTAAAGCCGGCCAGCAGGATGGTGAGCGCGATTTCGTTCGGCGTCTTCTGACGCGAGGAACCTTCCACGAGGGCTATCATCCGGTCGAGGAAACTTTCCCCCGGGCGTGCCGTCACCTTTACCAGTATCCGGTCCGACAGCACCTTCGTACCGCCGGTCACGGAACTCTTGTCGCCCCCGGCCTCGCGTATCACCGGTGCGGACTCGCCCGTAATGGCGCTTTCGTCTATGGAGGCCAGTCCTTCGATGATTTCTCCATCGGCAGCGACCGTATCTCCGGCTACGCATTCGAAGACATCGCCCTGTTTCAACTCCGAGCTGCTGACGATACGGACCTGACCGTCGGCGGCGACGAGGTTGGCCGGCGTTTCCTCACGCGTCTTGCGGAGCGAATCGGCCTGCGCCTTGCCGCGTGCCTCGGCTATCGCTTCGGCGAAATTGGCGAAAAGTACCGTAAGAAACAGAACGACGAAGACAACGAAATTGTAGGCGAACGACCCCTGCGACCGGTCGCCGGTCACAGCTATGTACACGAGCAGGAGCAGCATGACGAAAGTCACCACCTCCACCGTGAACATGATGGGGCTCTTTATCATCTTCCGCGGGTCGAGCTTCACGAAAGAGGCGTGCAAGCTCTGGCGTAAAAGGGATTTGTCGAACAGTGAAATATTTCTGTTGCGTTTCATATTCGGTTGCTATTTAAAAAGTCAGATAATCGGCTATCGGCCCAAGTGCGAGTGCAGGGAAGAATGACAGGGCTGCCACGATGATGATGACGGCGAAGGTCATGACCGAGAAGGTCGCCGTATCGGTCTTGAGCGTACCTGCGCTTTCGGGAACGAACTTCTTGCCGGCCAGCAGCCCGGCTATCGCCACCTGTCCTACAATCGGGAAATAACGACCCATAATCAGGACAATACCGGTCGTGATGTTCCAGAAAGGCGTATTGTCCGAAAGTCCTTCGAAACCGGAACCGTTGTTGGCGGCCGAAGAGGTATACTCGTACAGCATTTCGCTCAATCCGTGGAACGACGGGTTGTTCAGCCAACCCGATGCCAATTCCGGATTTCTGGCGGCAAGCCACGACGCGAGGCCCGTACCGACGAGAATGAGGAACGGATGCATCAATACGACCATGGTGGCGATTTTCATTTCGCGGGCCTCCACTTTCTTGCCGAGGAACTCCGGTGTACGCCCTACCATGAGGCCGCTGATGAATACGGCGATGATAAGGAAGGCATAGTAGTTCATGAAACCGACGCCTACGCCACCGAACCAGCAGTTTATCTGCATGTTCAGCATCTGGAGCATCCCGCTGAGAGGCGTTTGCGAATCGTGCATGGAATTGACCGAACCGTTCGAAGTGACGGTCGTGGTCATACCCCACATAGCCGAAGCGGCCGAACCGATTCTTATCTCCTTGCCCTCCATGGAACCGAGCTCCTGTGCGATACCCATTTCGTCTATCTGCGGACTTCCCGCCATCTCCTGCCATACGGATATGACGATGCCGCACGTATAGGCTGCCAGCATGACCGTGAAGATGCACGCGGCCAACTTGCGGCGTTTCAGATAGAAGCCCAGCGCGAATACCATCGCCATCGGGATGATAAGGATAGACCAGCATTCGAGCATGTTGGTGAAGGCATTCGGGTTCTCCAGCGGATGCGAAGAGTTCACGCCGAAATAACCGCCGCCGTTCGTACCGAGCTGCTTGATGGG
>ERZ779869.1322-NODE-1322-length-23415-cov-5.001798_pt1 | contig 23415 bp, 19 predicted proteins | sample MGYA00511557_ERZ779869 | MGnify/ENA primary metagenome ERZ779869 (study PRJEB29588, sample SAMEA2154620) | human gut metagenome | biome: human gut; feature: human-associated habitat; material: faeces | place: Denmark | collected 2008/2010 ... | reverse complement strand
GCCGTGAGGCTGTTTCTATGGTAAAATATGTTAAGGAAGCCGATGAGCGGGCATTTGTGATTGTTGCTGATGCCAGAGAGGTGTTAGGGGAAGGGTTTAGCATCGGTAATTAGCATGCTAAACGGAATCTGTGCAATTTACACAAAAGATTTTTGAATTATTTAGGTATTTTGAATATGGTGTTTTTGATAAAGATAGTGTATAGTATCAGTTAGATGTTTGTGACAATATTATATCCTAGGAGGAATTTCAAATGGCAAGTTTATCTTTAAAAAACATCAATAAAGTATATCCAAACGGCTTTCACGCTGTTAAGGACTTTAACTTAGAGATTGAAGACAAAGAGTTTATTATTTTCGTAGGACCATCCGGATGTGGTAAATCTACTACACTTCGTATGATTGCCGGCTTGGAAGAGATTTCCAGTGGTGAGTTGTGGATTGGTGATAAATTGGTGAACGACGTTGAGCCAAAAGACAGAGATATCGCGATGGTATTCCAGAACTACGCTTTGTATCCACATATGTCCGTATATGACAATATGGCATTTGGTTTGAAACTGAGAAAAGTTGCAAAAGACCAGATTGACCGCCTTGTACATGAAGCAGCTAAAATCCTTGATATCGAGCACTTGCTTGATCGTAAACCAAAAGCTTTGTCTGGTGGTCAGAGACAGCGTGTTGCTATGGGACGTGCAATCGTACGTGATCCTAAAGTATTCCTGATGGATGAGCCGCTTTCTAACTTGGATGCAAAACTCCGTGTACAGATGCGTATCGAGATTTCTAAATTGCATCAGAGACTGGAAACAACAATTATCTACGTAACACATGACCAGACAGAGGCTTTGACACTGGGTACTCGTATCGTTGTTATGAAAGATGGTGTTGTGCAGCAGGTTGATTCTCCACTTGATTTGTATATGAGACCAAACAACTTGTTTGTTGCCGGATTTATCGGTTCTCCTCAGATGAACTTCATCGATGCAAAAGTAGTTGTATCCGGTTCTGAAGTACGTTTGATGTTTGGTTCTAACTCCATTAAACTTCCGGAGAATAAAGCTAAGAAGTTGATTGATAATGGATATGAAGATAAGACAGTTACCTTTGGTATTCGTCCAGAGGATATTAAAGATGAAGAGATGTTCATCAGCAACTCTCCGGATACTACACTGGAAGCTACTGTTAAAGTATACGAGATGCTTGGTGCAGAAGTATTCCTGTACTTCACAATTGAGACATTTGACATTACTGTACGTGTAAACCCTCGTACAACAGCTCGTCCTGGCGATACAATTAAGATTGCTTTGGATGGTTCTAAGATTCACTTGTTTGATAAAGAAACACAGGAAACAATTACAAACTAGTCTTAGCACGAAACATGTTTTTGCTGGGCGTCTTCTTAAGGAGGCGCCCTTTTTGTGGCGCTACGACTAAAAAAGGAGGTTATATGAGTGAGTAACGAAAGTAAGAGTGTGGCAGTGCCGGAAGAGAACAAAATGGGTGTCATGCCGGTCGGCAGGCTGTTATTTAGCATGTCGCTCCCAATGATGTTATCCATGCTGGTTCAGGCACTTTATAATATTGTAGATAGTATTTTTGTGGCGAAGTTATCGGAGGATGCTTTGTCTGCGGTTTCCCTTGCCTTTCCGCTTCAGACGTTAATTTTTGCGGTTGGCGGCGGTACCTGTGTAGGTGTGAATGCTCTTTTGTCAAGGGCGTTGGGAGAAAAGGATTTTAAGAAGGCGAATGATGTTGCGATGAATGGTGCTTTTTTGACAGTCCTCAGCTATGTTGTATTTTTAATCCTTGGTCTTACGGTAGTAAAACCATTTTATGTAGGACAGTTAAATGGGACAAGTTCTCCGATTTATGGAATGGGCGTTGACTATTTGAGTACAGTCATGATATTTTCCATTGGTGTTTTTTGTCAGATGTATTTTGAGCGACTGTTGACTTCGACGGGGAAAACTGTGTATACAATGCTCTCCCAGCTTACCGGTGCGGTTATCAATATTATTTTAGATCCGATTTTGATTTTTGGGCTGCTTGGTGCACCGGCAATGGGCGTTACCGGTGCGGCTGTGGCAACCGTAATCGGACAGTGTGGAGCGGCGATTCTTTCTGCTGTATTTAATGTGAAATTTAATCATGAGGTGGATTTGAAAATCAAAGGGTTCCGTCCGAGTGCTAAAATTATCGGATCAATTTATGCGATTGGAATTCCATCCATTATTATGCAGTCAATTGGTTCTGTTATGACTTATTGCATGAATCGGATTTTGATTGGATTTTCTTCGACGGCAACAGCAGTATTTGGTGTTTATTTTAAATTGCAGAGTTTCTTCTTTATGCCATTGTTTGGATTGAATAATGGAATTACACCGATTATTGCCTATAACTACGGAGCACAGAAAAAGCACAGAATGATAAAAACGATTAAAATGAGTCTGGTTGTATCGTTCTGTTTGATGTTTATTGGTTTCTTGGGATTTGAACTGATTCCAGATAAATTACTGGGATTGTTTGAGGCTTCGACAGCGATGCTTACAATTGGAGTTCCGGCACTTCGTATTATTGGAATCCACTTTTTGATTGCTTGGTTCTGCATTATTGCAGGTACGGTATTCCAGTCTTTGGGAAAGGCTGTTTACAGCATGGTGGTTTCGGTTATGCGTCAGCTTGTCGTACTGATTCCGGCTGCATATCTTCTGGCTCATTTTGGCGGCTTGCATGTCACTTGGTGGTCATTCCCGATTGCGGAGAGTATGTCACTTGCGGTATCAACGATATTTCTTATGAGGATTTACAAAAAAATCATCAAACCGCTGCCGGATAAGGAATAAAAATAATAAAAAAATTTTTTTTTCGCAACTTTTCCTCCTTTTGAATCGTCTTATATATAAAGACAATACAAAAGGAGGTTTTATTATGATGAGAAACAAAAGAATACTGGGTGGAGCGTTACTGTTATCTATGTCATTGCTTGGTGGCGGTTTAAATATGGGATTTTCAAATAACGGACAGCCTGCTATTGTGAAAGCGGCTGACACAAAAAGCCAAAGCGCACTGGCGGGATGGAACACCGGCAAAGAGGTAACCTATAAAGGTTCGGAAGCTACATATCATGCGTATTTATCCGAAGATGGGAAAAATGCATGGATTTATCTTGTAGAAACAACAAACAAGACAAAATCCTTAAAGTTTCCGGATGCGGTAGAAGGAGCTTCGGTGACAAGAGTGGGTTATGACACGGCACTTCGCAAATTGGAAGATGCAGATGAATTTAACCAGAACATTTCCGGTGTGACCGTTGAGTATGCACATGGTGTTGACGGCTGGAGCGAAAAGACGATAAATGTTGAATCCGTTGTTCTGCCAAAGAACTTGACGATATTAGAGTCAACAGCGCTTAGCGGACTTCGTAAAGTTAAGAGTATTACAATTCCGGATGGTGTGCAGAAAATTAGTGCAGAAACATTTTATGGCTGTAAGAGTCTTAAGGAAGTGAAATTGCCAAAATCACTTGCTTCCTTTGACAATTACACATCCTTTTCCGCCTGTCCGAAACTTTCCAAAGTCACACTTTCGAAGGAAAATAAAAGCTTTAAAATGCAGAAAGGCCTGTTATTAAATAAGAAGGGGACAAAGCTTATCTGGGCAGTGCCGGCGAAAAATAAAATTACAGTTCCTGATAGTGTTACTTCGATTGCGGATAATGCACTCAAAGCAGGAAAAGCAACAAGTGTTTATCTTGGCAAGAAGGTGAAAATGATTGGCAAAGATGCTATTGCCGGAAAGAAGATAACAAAGGTAAGTATTGCCAAGAAAAATAAAAGTATTGCCAAACAGGGGCAGTGTGTTTATGAGAAAAAGAGTGGCAAATTATTAATTGCCATTGCGAAAAAGAATGTAGTAAAAATAGGAAATAAGGTAAAACTGATAAGTGAAGATGCCTCTCTTTGCGGCAGCCGTCAGTTAAAAAAACTGGATATCGGGGCAAGTGTAAAAACGCTGCAGGGAGCATGGGGTGAATTTTACCGCGCCGGTTATGTGACAACAAAAGTGTATTTCCGCTCCAAAAATCCGCCGAAACTGACACAGAATAATGATAAAAATTATTGTTATCTTCCGATTTTCAGAGATGTGTATGTACCGAAAGCATCCCTGAAAAAGTACAAAAAATGGTATAAGAAAAATGATGCCCTTCAATTTGCGAGGATTAAGACCTTTTGACAATAACCCGAATAAATGGTACAATGAGGAGAAATGAGGTGTGGTGAACGAAAAGTACAAAAGGAGTAGTTAAGGAGGGGCATAAATGATATCAAACCAGATTTTGCAAAATACAATTGATGGTGTAAAAGGAATTACAAAAATAGACCTTAGTGTAGTGGATGCCGATGGAAATGTATTAGCAGAGACGGCAGGTGACAGTGAAGATTACTGTGCGACCGTTAAGATATTTGCAGATTCGCCGGCAGACAGTCAGGCGATTTTGGGATACCAGTTTTTTAAGGTTTATGATGAGAGCCAGTTAGAATACATTGTCGTGGCAAAGGGAGAGGCCGAGGATGTATATATGATTGGAAAGATTGTTGTATTCCAGATTCAGAACTTATTAGTTGCCTATAAAGAACGTTATGACAAAGATAACTTTATTAAGAATAAAACTAACTTAGATAAAGTTAAAATAGATAGTGATTTTAAGAATAACTTGCTTAGAGAGATTAGTAATACTAACTTTAATGAGTTAGAGAAAGCTTATTATTTATATCGAAGATTATGTGAGAAGTTATCGTATGATGATTTATATATGGCTATGGGGGATGTTGTTAATATACCGCATAAGAGTATAGAAAGAATAGAAAGTATTAATGATAAGAATAATTTAGTTATATGTCATGAGTTTGTTTTAATATTTACTAAATTATGTGAGACCTTAGGGATACCTTCACAAATACTTAATGGGCAAAATAGAATTAAGACGGAAGAGAGTTTATTTCAAGGACATTCTAAGGCTGTTATATTAGTTAATGATTTTATAATTAATGTTGATTCAACTAAATCAGTTATGGGATCAGATATTGCTAAAGAAAAGTTAGGGATGAACTTAGAGGGGTTTGAGTACTTAGGATCTTCTATCTTACAACAAGAAGAATTTATGGAGTCTTTAAATAAAGTTAATGAGTATTTAGATAAAAAAGATAAAGATTTTAAGTATATAGATTCATTAGAAATACTAAAAAGAAGAGCTTTGAGAGCAAATATAGTTACTTTAGAAGAAAAAAAGAGTATAATATTATCAATGTTTAAAGATTATATACATGATGATACTATGATGAGTGATATGGCTTATTTCTTACTTAAATGTAGGGATGCGATATATGGATGTAGTAATTATTGTAATATAAAATATATTGTTAGAAATAAGCCTTTAAAGGTGGTTAGTTTAATAACTTTTAGTAGTAATGGCGATTTAGAAGATATAGAAAATAATGAATATTACTTATATGATGGAAATGTTTTTAATAATATTATGGGTAGTCATATAGAAATGTTATTTACTAGTGGGGCTTATGGATTTATTGAAGGTGATAAAGATAAGTCGTTACCAGGAATAGGAGAGATTAGTGTTGATAGTAGAAGAGTTTAGAAAAAGATTAGATAATATAGAAGATATAAATTTAAGGAATATTGTTAGTAGAGTGATTAGTAATTCTAATTGGGTTAATGATGTTGATTTAGATACTTATGTTTATATTATGGAGTTATTAGGTTATTCTAAGGAAGAGTCTTTAGATAGTTTTAGGAAGGTTTTAAAGAAAAGTTATGATGAGTAAGAGTGAAGTATTTATTAAGGGCGCTAAGAATTTATTTAATAGTTTTAAATATGCTTTTTGGGGTATTTATAAGTCTTTTAAGTCAGAAAGAAATATGAAGATACATTGTTTAGCTGTTATTTTGGTCATTATATTAGGGTTTGTTTATCAAATTAGTATGGTAGAATGGTATATTTGTCTTATTTTGTTTGGGGTAGTTATTTCAGCAGAGTTATTTAATACGGCAATTGAGACAGTTGTTAATATGGTTATGCCATATAAGAATGAGAAGGCTGGATTAGCTAAAGATATTGCGGCTGGGGCAGTACTTGTTTTAGCTATAGTAGCGGCAATAATTGGGGGATTTATCTTTATACCTAAAATATTTTAGAAAGAAGGTGCTTCATGAATGAAATAAAATGTCCTAACTGTGGGACAATATTCCAAATAAATGAAACAGACTATGATAAAATAGTTAAACAAATTAAAAATCAAGAATATGATAAAGAAATAAAAGAATTAGAAAATAGATATAAGAAAGATAAAGAACAAGAACTAGAGATTATTAGAAATCATATTGAACAAGAACATAGTAAAGATATTAGTAAGAAGAATGAAGAGATACTTAATTTAAAGAATGAGCTAAAAAATCAAGAAACTACAATAAAAAATAACTACTTAGAAGAAATAAATAAACAAAACTTAGAGATAGAGAAACTAAAGGGAGAATTAAAAAATAAAGATACTAAGTATGAACTAGACTTAAAAACATCTTTAAATGAAAAAGATAAAGAAATAACTGATTTAGCTAATAAAATAGAAATAAGTAAACAAGAATATATAAATAAAGAAACTAATCTTAAAGATTCTTATGAAAATAAAATAAAAATGAAAGATGAACAAATAGCGTATTATAAAGATTTTAAAGCCAGACAATCTACTAAAATGATAGGAGAATCTTTAGAACAACATTGTAGTATGGAATTTAATAAGTTAAGACCTTTATTTCCTCATGCTTACTTTGAGAAAGATAATGATTGTAAGAATGGTTCTAAGGGAGATTTTATTTATAGAGATTTTGATAGTGATCATACTGAGATAGTATCAATTATGTTTGAAATGAAGAATGAGGGAGATACAACTAGTAGTAAACATAAGAATGAAGATTTCTTTAAAGAATTAGATAAAGATAGAAAAGAAAAAAATTGTGAATATGCCGTATTAGTATCATTATTAGAAATAGATAATGAATTATATAATACGGGAATAGTAGATGTATCTTATAAGTATCCTAAGATGTATGTTATTAGACCACAATTTTTTATACCATTAATAACTTTAATTAGAAATATTAGTTTAAATAGTTTAGAGTATAAGAAAGAGTTAGTTACTATTCAAGAACAAAATATAGATATAACTAATTTTGAAGATAATATGAATAAATTTAAAGAATCTTTTGGAAGAAACTATAGATTAGCTAGTGATAAGTTTAAGAAAGCCATTGAAGAAATAGATAAAACAATAGATCATTTACAGAAGACTAAAGAGGCATTGTTATCGAGTGAAAATAATTTAAGAATTGCTAATAATAAAGCCGAAGATTTAAGTATTAGGGGGTTAACTAAGGGTAATATTACTATGAGTAAGTTATTTAATGAGGTTAAAGATAAAAAGTTTGAAGAAATTAGTGAAGATAAAATTGACTAGAATTAGAACTTATGGTATTATCTAACATGAAAAAACAAAGAAAAGAAGTGTTTATATGAATGAAAAATTATATACTGAACAAGAAACAGTAAGAAGAGAAAAATTAAAAGAAATTAGTAAAGTTTGTAATCCTTATCCTGATTCTTTTAAAAGAACGCATACACTACTTGAAGCACGTAATTTAAGTGATGAGACTATGGATGTAAGTGTTGCTGGTCGTATTATATTTATGCGTAAAATGGGTAAGTTAAGTTTTATTAGAATTAGAGATTTAGAAGCTGATTTACAATTAGAGTTTAAGATTGACTGTGTTGGGGAAGAAAATTATGCTTTCTTTAAGAAGTTAATTGATACAGGAGATTTTATTGGAGCGACTGGGGAGATATTTACTACTCAAACTGGTGAGAAGACTTTAAGAGTACATAGTTTTAAATTTTTAGGTAAAGCTTTAAGACCATTACCAGAGAAGTTTCATGGTTTAACTGATACAGAAATGAAGTATCGTCAAAGATATGTTGATTTAATTATGAATGAAGATAGTAGAAGGGTATTCTTAGGTAGAAGTAAGTTTTATAACTTTTTACATAGGTATTTAGGAGAAAATGGATTTTTAGAAGTAGAGACTCCTATTATGCAAACTGCTGTATCGGGGGCGGCTGCTAAACCTTTCTTTACGCATCATAATGCCTTAGATTTAGATATGAATCTAAGAATTGCCCCGGAAACTTATTTGAAACAATGTATTGCGGCTGGTTATGATAGAGTATATGAAGTAGCTAAATGCTTTAGAAATGAAGGTATGGATACTGAACATTTACAAGAATTTACACAAGTAGAATGGTATGTAGCATATTGGAATTTTGAAAATACGATTGTTTTCTTTCAAGACTTTATTAGAAATGCTTTATTAGAGTTAGTAGGGACAACAACAATTAATTATCGTGGTAATGAACTTGATTTTGGTAAAGAATCATGGACAAGAATTAATTATATTGAAGAAATGAAGAAACTACTTGGAGATAATTTCTTAGAGATTGAAGATCCTAATGAATTAAAAGAATTAGTAGTAAGTAAAGGTTTATTTACGATGAATGATATGATTGAATATAAGTCTTTAAGTCAAATAATTGACTTTGTATATAAGAAGAAGATTCGCGCTAATATTATTCAACCAACTATTCTTTATAATTATCCGGCTATTTTAAAACCATTAGCTAGAAGAAATGATAATGATAAGAATGCAGTTGACGTATTCCAAGTTGTTGTTTGTGGGACAGAGATTTGTAATGCTTATAGTGAGCTTGTTGACCCAGAGGTTCAAAGACAAAACTTTGTGGAGCAATTAAATGCGAAGAAACAGGGGGATGACGAGACTATGGACTTAGATGAAGATTTTATGGCTGCTATGGAACAAGGTATGCCTCCAATATCTGGTTTAGGTTTTGGTATTGATAGATTAATGATGTTAATTTATAATCAAGAGTCTATTAGAGATGTTGTGTTATTTCCTATTATGAAACCAAAGGACTAGTGAGTAGTTCTTTTTTTCTGTGAAATTTGTTGTTCATTCTGAATTTTTTCGCAATTGCGAAAAAATTCGGAATGAACTTGTTTACATAGCATGTTTCTTTGTAGTATAATTTAATAGTAAATTAATGAAAGGCAATAATATGAAAGAAATAAAAAGAGATTTTTACTTAAATCAACTAATAGAAAAAGACGGGAATGGTCAGATAAAAATAATAACAGGAATTAGAAGATGTGGAAAATCATATTTATTAAAAAAAATATTTTATAAGTATTTATTACAAAATAATGATAAAGACCATATTATCTATATTCCTTTAGATATTAAAGCTAATGAACCATTGCTTGATGGTAATAAGTTTATTGAGTATGTTAATTCTTTAATTAAGGATAATAAGAAATATTATTTGTTATTAGACGAAATTCAAATGATGGATGATTTTGTTCCTGTATTAAACACTTATCTTTATGAAGATAATATAGAAGTTTATGTTACTGGTTCAAATGCTAAATTACTCTCTAGAGATGTTGTAACTGAATTTAGAGGTCGTGGGGACGAAATTCATGTTTATCCACTAAGCTTTAAAGAATATCTTGATGCTTTTGATGGTGACCAGTATCAAGCTTATGAGCAATATAGTATTTATGGTGGTTTACCATATACTTTGGCATTTGAAACTGATAATGAACGTTCTAAATATTTAAAAGACCTTTTTGAAGAAACATATATAAGAGATATTATTGAAAGAAACAATGTTACTAATGTAGAAGAACTAAATGAACTTTTAAATATTATTTCTTCGCAAATTGGTTCATTAACTAACCCCTTTAATCTTCAAAATACTTTTAAGAGTAAGAAAAATGTTACTTTGAGTGATAAGACAATAAGCAATTATTTAGATTACTTTATAGATGCATTTCTAATTACTAAAGCTCAAAGATACGACATTAAGGGTAAAAACTATATTAATACTCCCTATAAATATTATTTTGAAGATATAGGTCTTAGAAATGCTAGATTAAATTTTAGACAGATAGATAAAGGACATACTATGGAAAATATTGTTTATAATGAGTTATTACGTCGTGGGTATAATGTTGATGTTGGAGTTGTTGAAGTTAATGAAACTAACGAAAAAGGAGTTCGTTCAAAGCCACAGTATGAAGTTGACTTTGTTTGCAATCAAGGTAATAAAAGGATATATGTTCAATCAACATTTGAAATGCAGGATAGTGTAAAAGAAAAACAAGAAAGAAAGTCTTTATTAAATATTAATGATTCATTTAAAAAAGTAATAATTTTGGGAGATGTTAGTAAGCCAAGAATGGACGATAATGGAATTATTACGATGGGAATATTTTATTTTCTTTTAAATGAAAATAGTTTAGATTAGGTAATAGTTCTTCACTAGATAGTGAAGTTCTTTTTAATTTTTATTTTATTAAGGTTTAGTGGGAGTAGACTTTTTTGAATAAATTTTATTTTCAAACATGATAATTTGTGGTATTATGGTATTGCAATCATATGACATCATAAGTCATGTGTAATAAAATTATTTATTTGGTTTAAAATAAAAGAAAAGAGGTAATATGGATGAAAGATAAGAAAATAATAATTTTATCAATTGTTGGGGTTTTATTGTTAGTAAGTATAGTAGTAGCTACGTCTTATGCTTATTTTACAGCAAATGTTACGGGTAATAAAGATACTAATAATGTAGTTATTACAAATGGTGTTATGTCCTTAGAATATAAAGACGATGATGAGATAAACTTAGCTAATGCTGTACCTGGTAATTATGTTACTAAGACATTTACTGTAAAGAATACAGGTAATGTTGCTACTAATTATACTATCTACTTTAGTGAATTATCTAATAAGTTTGTTGATAAGACTGATTTAGTTTATACACTAACAAGTAGTGATGGTGGTAAGAATGTAGCACAAACTCAAGTACCTAGTAAGAATGACGCTATGGTAAGCAATTATGCTATTGATGCAGGTAAGACACATACTTATACCTTAACTATTACATTTTTAGATAAAGATGAGAATCAAGATGATAATCAAAATGTATCATTTAGTACTAAGATTGGCATTAATGAGTCAGTAGAGTATGTTGAACCAATTGAAATATTAGGTAAGAAGATTACTGATACAACTCAAATTGCTACAGATGATCCAGATAATAACATAAGATATATTGGAGCAAATCCAAATAACTATGTATATTTTAATTGTAGTGATTACTCAAACCAAAGTGATAGTACATGTGAAAAGTGGAGAATTATTGGTGTATTTAAAAACATGACTAAGGAAGATGGTACTAAAGAAGATTTAGTAAAAATTATTAGAGATGATAGTTTGGGATATATTGCTTGGGATAGTAACGATGTAAATGATTGGTAAAAAGCAAGTTTACAAACGACATTAAATGGTGAATATTATAATGGAACATATGCCACAGGAGCATTAAAAAATGATACAACAAGAAATGCCATCGAAAGTGTTGTATGGAACTTAGGTGGAAGTAGCACGTATAATGATGTAACCTCTAGTATGTTTTATGAAAGAGAAAGAGGAACAACAGTATATAGTGGAAGACCAACAACCTTGCCAGGAAAAATTGGGTTAATGTACCCAAGTGATTACGGATATGCTACATCTGGTGGTTCAACAACAGATAGAGCAACCTGTTTAGCAAAAGAATTATATAACTGGGACGGTTCGGGAGTAAGTGATTGTAAGAACAATGATTATTTATTTAAATCGGCTTACACTCAGTGGACATTAGCGCCTTACTTGTCTTTCTCTTACCTTGCGTTCAATGTGACCTCGACGGGCTATGTCAACTACTTCAGCAACAGCCGCGTCAACTACCCTCATGCGGTTCGTCCTGCGGCTTATCTGAAGTCTAGCATCTCATTATCAAGTGTAGGAGATGGTTCTTCAACTTCACCTTACCAATTCTTATTAACTGACAGTTTTTCATAAACCCTTATAAATTCTGAGCTGGTTCATGTTAAAAATCAACCCAGAAAATAATTTTTTATTGATTTTAGACCTTTGAACATAAAACAAATTAAAAAATGCTGTGTTTTTAACACAGCAACGCACTCCACTTTGAAAGTGGAGTTTTTTGAAGGGTAACTTTTAAATATATTTAGGCATCATAAAGAATAAATCTAAAACTAAGTCTTACATATTTTAAAGATTCAAAGGCTCGGTGAAATAAGGTTAAACCTGTGTTAAATAATGATTTAATTCTTACTTTTACACCATGAACAGTGGTGTGAGTTTTAATTTTGGTGTATTTGTAACTTCTAGTATTTTTAACATAATCAGCTCCTAAAATGGTTAAATACAATATGCCAATACAAGAAAAACAATACATTGATGCAAAATATTTTTCGGAACACTTAATGGTTTTTTCAATGTAAAAACCATTAGATTTTTGATTTTTAAAAACTGATTCTATGCCTCCAAAACGATAGCTGTAGTCTTTAATGGCAAGTTTTGAACTGCCATTTGTCGCAAGAATCCAAGGGTCGTCAGTATTAACTGAGTCACTTATAACTATATTGGTAATATATTTGTTATCTGTGAATTCAATATTATTATACGCGATGGAATGGTACTTATATTTAGGTAGTTCGTCTAACCATTTCCATACTTTATGACCTTCTTTTTTATCATAGGTAAATACTTTAATATTTTTCTTTAGTCTTAAAATATAAGTATGACCAAGTGAATTTATATGTTCCATAATTCCAGTAGAGTTAAACCACCTATCAGCAAGAAAAATCAAATCAAAGTTATCTTTAAAAATATTAGAAACATAAGTAATACCATCTTTAATAAAATCTTCTTGAAAGGCTTCAGGACAATCTCTACCTTTGAAACATCTAAACCAAAGAGGTATACCTTGTTTTCCAACTCGCATAGTAATCATGAAAACAGTATACTTATCTTTAGAATACATATGGTCAAATACAATATGAACTCTTTTATCATTATGTTTTTTCTTATAATTATCAATAACATAACGAATAATTTTGTCATAGATAATATAAGGATTAAAATGTTTATTTACAAATAATCTCTTAATCCTTTTAACGATAGATTCAATCTGAACAAGAGAGAAATCGTCTTTAAGAGCTTTGGCAATATCATTAGGAACAAGAGATTCCAAAATAATCATTCCATGGATAATATAAGGAATAATTTTAAGTTGAGTTTTTCTAATATTAGGAAAAATTTCTTTCAAAAAATTAGAAAAACCACTTGCTATATCTTTTTGAGTATTATATACTTTGTTCATACAACCATCAATCATTTCTAGTTTCAAAATAATGATATCAAAAAGTGGTTGTATAATCAATTTTGAGACGCAAAACGGGTAGAAGGTAATTTTACTCGTTTTTTAGAGCTTTTAAAAACTGTCCGGTTATAAGCCAAATTATGGATGAGTTAAGAAATGATAAGTTTGTAGATGAGGAACATATTATATTTTTAGATTTAGGAAAAGAAAAGTTTGACTATCATTCTTTAAATGATTATGTAGAAAGTAAGATTGTTGATAATAAGATTTATTATGTATTTTTAGATGATGTTCAAAATGTTGATAATTTTGAGCTAGTTGTTAATTCTTTTAGAGCAACTAGGGATAATGCAAGTGTATTTATTACGGGTTCAAGTTTAAGCTTACGTATTTCAGCTTTAACTTCGGCTTTAGGAGCTAGACATGTATCATTTGAAATTTTTCCTTTTTCTTATGAAGAATATATTTCGTTTACTAATAATGATGCTTATGATTTGGTTAATTTTAGAGATTATGTTAAATGGGGTGGATTACCTTATAGATGTTCTTTAAGTAATGAAGCTGATATTAAAAATTATTTAGATAATTTAATAATTTCAAATGATACATTATTAATTAAGAAAGTAACTAAGTATTTAATTGCTAATCTGGGTAAGGATTTTTCTATAGATAATGCTTGTAAGTACTTAGATGTATCAGTTGATACTTTGAATAACTGTTTAGAGGTATTATGTAATGCTTTAGTTATAAAAAGAGTTACTAATTATGATTTATCAGGTTTTAGATATTATTTTACTGATTTAGGTTTTATTCAATCTAGTAATATAAATCATGCTATTTTAGAAAATATTGTCTTTATTAGCCTTATTAATAAAGGTTATAGAGTTTATGTTGGTAAAGATAGTAATTGTAATGTTAGTTTTATTGCTAATTGTTTTGGCAATTGTATCTATGTTAATGTTGCTAAATCTTCTAATTATGTTAAAGAATTTAGTAAGTTTAATTTAGTTAAGAATGATTTTTCAAAGTATATTGTCTCTTTAGATAGGGTTACTTTGGCTAAAAATGGTATTGAGTATTTATATTTAATTGATTTTTTATTTAAGAAAGATTATTGATATTCATTCCGAATTCTTTCGCATTTGCGAAAAAATTCGGAATGACATTATCTATAAATTGTTTAGTTTTAATTTATTAAGGTTTAGTGGGAGTAGGCTTTTCTTTATATCCATTTAGTTAATTTTATGCAAGTATACGATATTTGGGTGGTAGTATGGTAGTGCAAGCATATGACAATACATGTCATATGTATAATAAAATTATTTATTTGGTTCATAATATAAGAAAGTGAGGAAAAGTTTATGAAAGATAAGAAAATATTAATTTTATCAATTGTTGGGGTTTTGTTGTTAGTAAGTATAGCAGTAGCTACGTCTTATGCTTATTTTACAGCAAATGTTACTGGTAATAAGGATACTAATAATGTAGTTATTACTAATGGTGTTATGTCTTTAGAATATAAAGACGGAGACGAGATAACTCTAGCTAATGCTGTACCAGGTAACTCTGTTACTAAGACATTTACTGTAAAGAATACAGGTAATGTTGCTACTAATTATACTATCTACTTTAGTGAGTTATCTAATAAGTTTGTAGATAAAACTGATTTAGTATATACTCTAACTAGTAGTGATGGTGGTAAGAATGTTGCTCAAACTCAAGTACCTAGTACAAATGACGCTATGGTAAGTAATTATGCTATTGAAGCGGGTAAGACGCATACATATACATTAACAATTACATTCTTAAATAAGGATGAAAATCAAAATGATAATATGAATGTTTCATTTACTACTAAGATAGGCATTAATGAGTCAGTTGAATATGTTGAACCAATTGAAATATTAGGTAAGGAAATTACTGATACAACTCAGATTGCCACAGATGACCCAGACAATAACATAAGATATATTGGAGCTAATCCAAATAATTATGTATACTTCAATTGTAGTGATTACTTAAATCAAAGTGATAGTACATGTGAGAAATGGCATATTATTGGTGTATTTAAGAATATGACTAAGTCTGATGGAACAAAAGAAGATTTAGTAAAAATTGTTAAAGATGATAGTTTAGGCAATATAAGCTGGGATTATAAGAAAAATGGCGTAGGTACATCAACAAATGATTATGGGTCAAATGACTGGACAGATAGTCAGTTAATGATGATGTTAAATCCAACAGATTATTTAAAATATGGATATACAATAGATAATAATATTGTAAAAGATAATAAAGGACAAGCAATATATCAAAATATGGGCTCATATTATAATGGAACTTCTGGCTGTAAACCATCTGCTATAGCTAGTGGAGCAGATTTTACATGTACATCAATTGATTTTACATCAACTGGTCTAAAAAATGATTCAACAAGAAATGCCATCGAAAGTGTAGTATGGAACTTAGGTGGTACGGGAAATTATTATTCAGCAAGCAATGGTCTAGCTAGTCATTGGTATGGCTATGAAAGAGGAACCACGGTATATAGTGGACATGCAACAACATGGACAGGAAAAGTTGGGTTAATGTACCCAAGTGATTATGGTTATGCCACAGCTGGAGGGGCAACAACTAACAGAGCAGCATGTTTAGCAAAAGAATTATATAACTGGGATGGATCAGGTGTAAGTGATTGCAAAAATAATGATTATTTATATAAATCAAGTTACTATCAGTGGACTTTAGCACCTTATTCGTCTTACTCCTACAGCGTCTTCCGTGTGGGCGCGGGCGGGTATGTCGACCGCGACGGTGCGAACGACACTAATGGGGTTCGTCCGGTTGCTTTTCTGAAATCTAATATCTCAATAACAGATGTAGGATTAGGGACAGCTGAATCTCCGTTCCAACTAAAAGTAGGTTAAAAGAAGATAAGAGCTAATGAAATACATGGTGGATGTATAAAAAACTATGGAGTGAGTGCAGTAAACGTTGAGTCGGCTGTAGCCGACCGCACCACCAATGCTAAAGCCATTGGTGTAGGGTAGCAGACAAACAATAGTCATGACAAAAGTCATGGCTATTTTTGTCAACTCATAGTAAAAAGATACTTAAAAAATACAAAGTATAGTATAATATTAGTAGGTGATTAACTAATGAAGATAATTGTAAGTGCCGGAGGTACAGGGGGACACATATACCCAGCTTTAGCTATAATAGATAAATTCTTAGAACATGATAAAAATACCGAAGTATTATATATAGGTACCCATAATAGAATGGAAAAAGATATTGTACCAAAAAGGAATATAAAATATATACCAATAGAGATATATGGTCTAACTAAGAATATAGGACATGATATAAAAGATATCTTTCTAATAAGGAAAGCTAAGAAGAAATTAAAGAAAATTATGTTAGAATATAAACCAGATGTAGTACTAGGAATAGGAGGATATGTAACATACCCCGTAATAACGACTGCTAAAAAACTTAATATACCAATATTTATCCATGAACAAAATGCTATACCAGGTAAAGTAAATAAGTTAACTAGTAAGTATGCTGATATAATAGGAGTATCTTTTAAAGAAAGTATTAAGTATTTTAAAAATAAGAAAGTTATATATACGGGAAATCCGACAGGAGAGAAAGCTTTAAATACGAAAGAGATTACTAGAAGTAGTTTAGGATTATCTAACAATAAAAAACTAGTAGTAATAGTAATGGGTTCTTTAGGATCAATGACAATAAATAATACCATTAAAGAGTTCTTAAAAGTCGCTAGTAATGAAGAATACCAAGTATTATATATAACAGGAAAGAACTACTATGAAGATTATAAAAATAATAAGTATAGAATAAAAACATGTATTTATTAAATTTCCTATCACATTCTTTATATCATATGTATGAATTGCAATATCTCCCAATTCATTGTAAACTGTTTGGGTTATAATAATCAACCCTATTATTCCTATAAAATTACATAAACTAATAATATAATTAAATATCCTCTGCTTCATTTGTATTCCTCCTCTTATTTTCTTAGATAAAACACCATTTAAATAAGATATATCTTATCCCAATGTTGTCTCCAATGTAAAATTATTTCATTTTCTCTTTAATTTTAACCAAAGTATTAAGTGCATCAATAGGAGTAAGTTCATTCAAGTCAATTTTATCAATTTCATGAGCAATCTCAGCTAATTTGAAATTAAACATATCAAATTGACCTTCAACAACCTTTTTACTTTCCTTTTCTTGTTTTTTACCAGAAAGCATACTCTTTCTTTCCAAACTTGTTAAAATCTCATCCGCTCTTTTTGTAACAACTTTAGGTACACCTGCTAAACGAGCAACATGGATACCATAACTTTCGTCTGTTCCACCTTCTACTATTTTTCTTAAAAAGATAATATCTTCGCCCTTTTCTTTTACTGCAATTGAATAATTTTTTATTCCTTCTTGTTTATCTGCAAGTTCTATTAATTCATGATAATGTGTTGCAAATAATGTTTTAGCACCACATTTCTCTTTATTTGCAATATATTCTGCAACAGCCCATGCAATAGAAAGTCCATCATATGTTGAAGTTCCTCTTCCTATTTCATCTAAAATTACTAAACTGTTTTCTGTTGCTTCTTTTAGTATTGTTGCAACTTCCATCATTTCTACCATAAATGTACTTTGTCCCATGCTTAAGTCATCTGATGCACCAACTCTTGTAAAGATTTTATCTACTACTCCAATTTGTGCTTCTGTAGCTGGTACAAAACTTCCAACTTGTGCCATTAATGTGATTAATGCTACTTGCCTCATATATGTAGATTTACCTGCCATATTAGGTCCTGTAATTATTGCTAATCTGTCTCCATTTTTATCAAGATATGTATCATTTGGTACAAAGTTTCCACTTCCTATCATTTTTTCAATTACAGGATGTCTTCCTTCTTTGATGTTGATAACTCCATCATCTTTTACAACAGGCATGCAATAATTCATATCTTCTGCAACCTGTGCAAATGAAGATAAAACATCTAATGTTGATACTACATTTGCTGTTTTTTGCAATCTTTTAATATTTTTAGCAATTTCTGTTCTTATTTCTACAAATGCATTATATTCAAGGTTTACAACCTTTTCTTCAGCTCCTAGAATTTGATTTTCTATTGTTTTCAACTCTTCTGTTATATATCTTTCTCCTGTTGTTAGCGTTTGTTTTCTAATAAATCTCTCTGGAACTTGTGATACAAATGATTTTGAAACTTCTATATAATAGCCAAATACTTTGTTATATCCAACTTTTAAAGTTTTAATTCCAGTCTTTTCTTTTTCATCTGCTTCTAGTTTTGCAAGCCAAGTTTTCCCTTCTGTTGAAGCTCTTTTTAATGTATCTATTTCTGAGTCATATCCTAATTTGATTATTCCACCATCTTTTATTGTCATAGGTGGGTCTTCTACTATTGATTTTTCTATTAATGCAAATACATCTTTCAATTCATCTAAGTTTTCATATAATTCTTTTAATTTATGTGATTGACACATTGCTAAAACGTTTTTTACTTCTGGCAATCTTTCTAATGAATTTTTTAGTGTTATCATGTCTCTAGCATTTGCATTTCCATATGTCATTTTTCCTGCAAGACGTTCTATATCATAGACCTTTTTTAGTGTATCTGTAATCTCACCTCTAAGCATCATATTGTCTTTTAATTCTTTTACAGCATCAAGTCTTTCTTGAATATCTTTAACTTCCAAAAGTGGATCATTTAGCCATCTTCTTAATAAACGACCTCCCATAGAGGTTGAAGTTTTATCTAATACCCAAAGTAAAGTTCCTTTTTTGCTTTTATCTCTCATTTTTTCTGTTATTTCTAGATTTCTTCTCGCATTTATATCTAATGCCATATATTTTGATAAATTATAAATTGTTATTGTATTTATGTGTTCTAGACTAGTCATTTGAGTTTCGTTTAAGTACTCTAACAATGCATTTATTGATTTTACTGCTAATGGCTTTTCTTTTAAATTTGTTACTTCTTTTTTATTTTCTATTATATTGTAATCCAATGTTAAATTTCCAACATCGTCTGTAAAAAATTTATCACTAAATCTGCTCATATATATTGAAAATCTCTCACGAATTTTATCCATTTCTTCTTGACATTCAAACATCATTGAATTTGCAATTATTTCTGAAGGTGCAAATCTTGCTATTTCGTCTAATAATAATGCAAAATTATTTTCACCTTTAATTTCACTGCTATAAAATTCACCTGTTGAAATATCACATACACTTATTCCAAAATAGATTCCACTTTTGCAGATACTCATTATATAATTGTTTTTCTTTTCTTCTAGTAAATTGCTTTCTACTATTGTTCCAGGTGTAAGTATTCTTATCACACCTCTTTTTACGATACCTTTTGCTTCTTTTGGGTCTTCTAATTGCTCACAAATCGCAACTTTATATCCTTTTTCTATTAACTTTTCGGCATATACTTCTGCTGCATGATGTGGAATTCCTGCCATTGGTGCTCTTTCTGGTAAACCACAATCTTTTCCTGTTAAAGTTATTTCTAGTTCTCTTGCAGCTATTAATGCATCTTCAAAAAACATTTCATAAAAATCGCCTAATCTATAAAATAATATGCAATCTTTATATTGTTCTTTTGTTTCCAAATATTTTTGCATCATTGGTGATATGACTGATCTATCTTCAATTTCTGCTATTGTTTGTGCCATTTTATATTTCTCCTTTTAAATACCACATATGTTCTGAAATAATTTTTAAATCTATTATTGTATCTATTAGTTCTTTACTTCCTTCAAATATAACGACTTTATTACTATCAGTTCTTCCTGTCAATAAATCTGGATTGTTTTTGCTTGGTCCTTCTACTAATACTTTTTGAATTGTTCCTATATATTTTTGATTATTTTCTGCTATTTGACTTTCTACTAATTCTTTTAATCTATCAAATCTCTTATGTTTAATATCTTCTGGAACTTGGTTTGTCATTTTATCTCCTGGCGTTCCAACTCTTCTTGAATATATAAACATATAAACTTGTTCAAAACATACTTTTCTTACAACATCTAATGTGTCTTCAAAATCCTCATCTGTTTCTCCTGCAAATCCCACTATTATATCTGTTGAAAGTGTCAAGTTTGGTATTCTTTTCTTCATTTTTTCTACTAATTCTAAATATTGTTCTTTGGTATATTTTCTGTTCATTAATTTTAATACATTTGTACTTCCTGATTGAAGTGGTAAATGTACTAATTTACAAACTTTATCGCAATCTGCAATTGCATCTATTACATCATCTGTAAAGTCCTTTGGATGTGGTGATACAAATCTGATTCTTTCTATTCCGTCAATTTTGTTTATTGCTCTTAACAATGTTGCAAATGAATTTATTCCTTCATATTCTTTGCCTTCTTCTTTCCATTTTTCTGCTCTTAAATATGAGTTTACATTTTGACCTAATAATGTAATTTCTTTGTATCCTTCTTTTGCAAGTCCTTCTACTTCTGCTAATATATCTTTTGGATGTCTACTTCTTTCTCTTCCACGCACATATGGAACTATACAATATGTACAGAAGTTGTTGCAACCATACATTATTGTTACTGATGCTTTGATATTGCTTGTTCTTTTTATTGGAAGACCTTCATACACCTCTCCATCTATGTCTAATACATCTTGTTGTTTCTTTTTTGTTTCTAATGTTTTGTACAAATCTTCTGGGAAGTTTTGCAATGTATGTGTTCCAAATATGATATCTGTATATGAATAGCTTTCATGTATTTTGTCTGTTATATGTTTTTCTTGCATCATACATCCACCAATTGCTATTATTGTTCCTCTTGTTTCCTTTACTTTTTTTAATTCTCCTAATTTTCCAAATAACTTGTCTTCTGCATTTTCTCTTACACAACAAGTATTGAATATCACTAAATCAGCTTCTTTATAGTTTTCTGTTGGTTGATATCCCATTTTTTCTACCATACCACATAATTTTTCAGAGTCATTTTCATTTAGTTGACATCCCATTGTTAATATGTAATATTTTAAGCTTTTTCCTTCATTTATTTTTGCAACTTTTTCTATGTAATTATTTTCCATCTCATTACCTTTCTAATATTTTCTTTATTCTTCGCTATTTTACCACAATTTTCTAAAAAAATAAAGACATTTTCATAATAAAAAAGCAACTAAAATATATTTAGTCGCCTTCTTGTTCTATTTACAATAGAATGTCTCTGTTTTCAGAAATTCCTGCGCTTAATGGCACAAAAATTGCAATTCTAATCCCATAAGAACATGATGGAACGCTTCCTGAAAATCTATTTCCAACTTCATCAAAAAGTAGTTTTTTAGTAACACTATATCCCTCAGAATTTCTAGTAATTACCGTTAAATAAAACGCATCATGCATTCCGCTAACTTTCCCTACACAACATTTATCAGAAGTCCAAAATTCACAATCCAATTTCAGATCATATTTTTCTATGAACGCCTCATCAATAGCAATTGCTCTCACTTTAGGAAAATCTCCATAACTTCGGGCTATGTCCTTTATGATTTTAGAACCATTTTTTGCTCCAACCTTTCCTTTTAAAACTAATTTTGTTTCTGTTGATTTGTTACTAACTAAAACTGCATTCCTCCCATCAATTCCAACAAAAATCCAACTTTTAAACTTTTCAGTCTTAAATTTTTGACAATCAGCCATACCTGTTTTTCTACCAGGAATAGTCTTTTCTTTTTCACCAGGATAATATTCAAATTTATCTCCTATTTTCACTACGCCTTCTCGAATTGCTTGCCGTAAAGTTTTTGCCATATTGTTCACTCCCATTATATTAATAGAACTGTGTCTTATATAAATATAAGACTCCAAAAAATTGATACTGCATAATTATACACTTTTTTATGTTAATTGTCAAGATTTGGCAATTCTATTTCCTTTTCTAAATATGTTGAATATATATATATTCTATCAACTTTTCTTTTGGTTGCTTGTTCTAAAGCATTTTTGTATAATTCCAACTGTGTCCTATATTTATTTATTAAGCTTTCCTCATCTCTATTTTCAACATAATCTGTTTTAAAATCAACTAACACTAATTCATCATCAGAATTAATATAATATAAATCTATAACACCCTGTACCAAAACAGATTCATCTAAATCTTTTTGATAAATTTCCTTCGCTGGCAATTTTATATAAAAACTTTTTTCTCTTTGTACCACATGGGCATGGATCATTTCTTCCCAAATCTTTGATTTTGTAAACTGATATACTTTGCTTATGTTTATTGCTTCCGCTTCTTTATGTGTTATTACTTTTTTATTTTCTAATTTTTCTACCAATTCCTTTATATCATCAAATGTATATTTTGCTTTCTTTAAATCTAATTTTTGCATACACAAATGTATTAATGTACCCTTTTGAGCATTTGTTATATTTATTTCAGTATCTTTTTGAAGGAATTTAGGTGTTGACAATTCTATACTATATTCTCTACTTGCATCATCTTTTGTCATTTCTTTTATCTCTGTTACAGAAGTTTTAGTTGGTACAATAGTTGCATCATTGAATTTATAAGAATATTCTAACAAATCAGCCATATTTTTTTCTTCTTTCTCATCTATTTTTATTTCTGATATCTTATTTAAAATTTGCTCTGCTGTATTTAATTCTTTTTCTTTTTCAGCTACACAATTTTTTAAAACTTCTTTTTTCCCATAACTCTTATTGACATTGCTGCAGATGATTGCTTCCATCTTATTTTCCATTTTATCTTCCCCCTTATTGATCTGCTGACTGGATCAGTTTAATGACCTCATTTTTATCAAGTCCAATGCTTGCCGCTTCCTCTAACAATTTTTTGACATAGTGATCAAAAAATTCGTTCCGCCTGCGGTTTAAAATGTTTTCTTTTGCCCCTTCTGCTACAAACATGCCGATTCCCCTTTTCTTATATAAGATTCCTTCATCTACCAATATATTCACGCCTTTC
>ERZ779869.1321-NODE-1321-length-23427-cov-5.407924_pt1 | contig 23427 bp, 21 predicted proteins | sample MGYA00511557_ERZ779869 | MGnify/ENA primary metagenome ERZ779869 (study PRJEB29588, sample SAMEA2154620) | human gut metagenome | biome: human gut; feature: human-associated habitat; material: faeces | place: Denmark | collected 2008/2010 ... | reverse complement strand
AGCTGCTGGTGACGGCTTGTATGATGATTTTCGTCGGCTGGGGCCGGATGCCGTCCTGGGTCGTGTTCATCGTGATCGCGCGCGAGTTTGCCATCAGCGGCCTGCGCATGGTCGCGGCCAGCAATGGAACTGTAATTGCCGCCGGATGGAGCGGTAAGATCAAGACCTCCTGCACGATGGTAGGCCTGATCGCCATGATGGTGCTGCCAAACCTCTCGACACTGGACCTGATTGTGAATATCGTGATTTTGGCCACGACAGTCTATTCGGGGGTGGAGTATTTCTGCAAAAACTGGGCCTGCCTCGGCCTTGGGAAGAAAGCTTGACTCAGGCTTGACTTTTTTCCGTTCCAATGATATGATTTCACAAGAAAATTCAATATCGCGTTGATCGAAAAGAGTACCGCAGTTTTACTTTTTCAGAGAGTCTCCGCCGTCGGCTGCAAACGGAGGCAAAGATAGTGCGGGAATGTGCGTTCGGGAGCGAGGGGAGACCCCGTTGAGGCTGACGTCACAGCCAGAGCAAGAAATCAGAGTGGAACCGCGAGTTTTTTAACCCGCCTCTTGAGCAATTCAGGAGGCGGGTTTTATATTGGAGGAACTGTCTTTGCATTTATTGGAGGATATCCGGGCATATAAGAAAAACGACCCCGCCGCGCGTTCGGCTATTGAGGTTATGCTGTTGTATAACGGTCTGCACGCGACGATTGACTACCGGATCGCGCACTGGTTTTACCGACGGCGATGCTTTTTCATCGCCCGCGCAATCTCACAGTGGTCAAAGATGTGGACTGGAATCGAGATCCACCCCAGTGCGACCATCGGCCGTCGGCTGGTCATTGACCACGGGACCGGCATTGTGATCGGCGAGACTGCCGAAATTGGGGACGATTGTCTGCTCTATCAGGGCGTAACGCTCGGCGGCACAGGCAAGGACGTCGGCAAGCGCCATCCGACGCTTGGCAATAACGTCATGGTCGGCTCTGGCGCAAAGGTGCTGGGTCCGTTCCGTGTTGGTAACAATGCCCGCATCGCGGCAAACGCTGTGGTGCTGCGTGAAGTACCGGAGGGAGCGACGGTCGTCGGCGTTCCGGGCCGAATCGTCCGACTTTGCGGCGATAAGCTTGACCATATCCACACACCCGACCCGGTCATGCTGGAAATCGAGGAACTCAAGCGCCGCATGGCGCTGCTGGAAGAACAGATCAACGATACAAAAAAGGAGACTTGACGATGTATCTTTACAACTCTGCCACACACAAAAAGGAAGAATTTGTCCCCTATGACCCGAAGCTGGTCAAAATGTATACCTGCGGCCCGACGGTCTATCACTTTGCGCATATTGGCAATTTGCGTAGCTATATCATGGAGGATGTGCTGGAAAAATACCTCCGCTACGCGGGCTATCCCGTGAAGCGCGTCATGAACATCACAGACGTCGGCCATCTGACCTCCGACGCGGATGAGGGAGAAGACAAGATGCTCAAGGGCGCCCGCCGCGAGCATAAAACTGTCATGGAGATTGCCAAGTTCTACACTGACGCTTTTTTTGACGACTGCCGCAAGCTGAACATCAAGAAGCCCGACGTTGTTCAGCCAGCTACCGGCTGCATTGATGAGTATATCAAGATCATTACCAAGCTTCTCGACACAGGCTATGCCTACATTGAGGGCGGCAATGTATACTTTGACACATCTAAGCTTGAAAAATACTATATTTTCAACGATCACAAGGAAGAAGACCTCGCCGTCGGCGTCCGCGAGGGCGTCGAGGAGGATACGAACAAGCGCAACAAGAACGACTTTGTGCTCTGGTTCACAAAATCCAAGTTTGAAGATCAGGCGCTCAAGTGGGATTCTCCGTGGGGCGTTGGCTATCCGGGCTGGCACATCGAATGTACCGGCATTTCGCTCAAATATCTGGGCGAGCACCTCGATATCCACTGCGGCGGCATCGACAATGCCTTCCCGCACCATACGAACGAAATTGCGCAGTCGGAAAGCTATATTGGCCACCACTGGTGCAATTACTGGATGCACGTTATGCACCTGAATACTGCCAGCGGCAAAATGTCCAAATCGAAGGGCGAATTTTTGACGGTGTCCCTGCTCGAACAGAAGGGTTATGACCCATTGTGCTACCGCCTGTTCTGCCTGCAGAGCCACTACCGCCGTAATCTGGTCTTCACATGGGATAACCTCGACAATGCTGCAGGAACGTATCAGAAGCTACTGACCAAGATCGCCGCATTGAAGCCCGGCGATGGAGAGATTGACGAAGATGCTGTGGCGGTTCTGCGAGAAAAATTCAACGCTGCGCTCGGCAACGACCTCAACACGTCTCTCGCCATTACAGCTCTGTATGACGTGCTCAAGTATAAGACCAACGATGCAACGAAACTGTTTGTTCTTGATGACTTTGACAAGGTGCTGAGCCTTGACTTGTGCAAAAAGGCTGATGAGATCCGCAAGCGCAATGCGGCGGAAAAGCCCGCCGCAGGCGCGTATTCCATCTTCTGCGAGGACGGCAATGATGATCCCGCTGTGACCGCGCAGATCCAGGCGCGCTACGATGCGAAGAAAGCCAAGAACTTTGCCGAGGCCGACCGTATCCGCGATGAACTTAAGTCGCAGGGCGTTGAAATCACCGATATCCCTGGCGGTGTAAAGTGGAAGCACATCTGAGCAAACAAAACCCGGAGCATTTGCTCCGGGTTTGCGCATCAAAAGATTATCCAATCTGAATTTACAGGAGTAGCTAATGAAAATATGCCAGCTGACAAGCAGCACCGAAAAACAGGCTGTGACGCGGAGCATTCTGGAAGCGCTTCCGGAATGGTTCGGTATCCCAGAGGCAAGGGAGGATTACATCACAGAAAGCGGCGATAAACAATTCTTCTGCGCCTATGACGCAGACAAGCCCGTTGGTTTTTTATATCTGAAAGAAACAGGAACGGCTACCGTTGAATTATACGTTATGGGCGTCTTAAAGGAATACCATCGCCAGGGGATTGGACGGGAACTGTTTCAAAGCGCAAAAGAAGCAGCAGGCAAAGCCGGTTATTCTTTTATGCAGGTAAAAACTGTACAGATGGGAAAATACGAGGAATATGACCGCACAAATCAGTTTTACCTGTCACTCGGCTTTCAGGAATTTGAGGTATTTCCGACATTATGGGATGAATGGAATCCCTGTCAGGTATATGTGATGGCGATATAACATTACACCTGGCCAACGCGCAGCTTGCGGTGGTTTATTTCTTTGGCTTTCGGTCGAAAAACGGGGATTTTCCGCTTACGCTGAGGGGAAGGCCGAGAACCAGCGTTGCTTTTTCACCAAGCAGGCCGAGGCTTTTTGCTGCACGGCCGACAGAGAACATCACACGGCTGTCTACACGCGCATCAGCTGCGGCAGAGACAGCGGAACCAATGGCGATGCCGACGTCAACGGCGTCCCACGCGCACAGACCATCTTGCTTTGCACAGTCGGCGCAGCTTTTAAAATGACAGTACTGACAGCCTGCGTCAAGTCCACGCCGCACTTCTTCCATTCCAAAAAGCACAACGGCGTCGGCTGCGTCGAGGTTGTCTGCGTCGCGGCTGAAAAACGCATACTTCAGTTCATCAGCCAGCTTTCGCATATGCGCAGCCAGTTGTGTTTTCTCATCTCCCGTTAAAACGCAGGTTACAAGCCCATCCATGCCTCTGGTCTTCGGGGCTGTACGCGCAGCAGCGCAGGCCTTTGCTACCGTATCCAGAACAGCGCGGGATTCCATGTCCTTTGAAGAGTAGATCATATCGATACGCTCCTTTTCGTTTTTATTCAGTATAGTGTTTTTTCAGGAAACCGTCAACCTGTGAAGCGCCTTTCTTGAAAGAAAGACAGAAATGTGATAAACTAAATACAGAAATGCAAAGGAGTTTACGCCCATGAAGCTGATGGTTCTCGATGGAAACAGCGTCATTAACCGTGCCTATTACGGTGTCCGTGCACTGACGACCAAGGATGGGTTCTTTACTAACGCAATTTACGGGTTTTTGAATATTCTTGAGAAACTCCGCGCAGAGGAACAGCCAGACGCGCTCTGCGTCGCGTTCGATCTCAAGGCACCGACATTCCGCCATTTGCAATACGACGGATACAAGGCTACGCGCCATCCCATGCCTGATGAACTTGCTATGCAGATGCCTGTCATGAAGGACGTTCTGCGGGCCATGCAGATTCCAATTTTTGAGTGCGAGGGCTGGGAAGCTGATGACGTGATCGGTACGATCGGAAAGCGGTGCAGCCATGCGGGCTGGAACTGCGTGATCGTCACCGGAGACCGGGATTCCTTACAGCTGATCGACGAGCATGTGACGGTTAAGCTTGTCTCGTCCAAGCTGTCTCAGACCGTCGCGGTCAATTATGACCCTGCAAAATTCCGCGAGGAATATGGCTTTGACCCGATCCATCTGATCGACCTGAAAGCCCTCATGGGTGACAGTTCGGACAATATTCCAGGCGTTGCGGGCGTCGGCCCGAAAACGGCAACGCAGCTTCTGCTGGATTATGGCACGCTGGACGGCGTGTATGCGCATTTGGACGCAATCAAGGAAAAGCTGCGCGCAAAGCTTGAACAGGGGAAGGATAGTGCCTATCTCTCTTACGATTTAGCAACAATCCGCTGCGAAGCGCCGATTGCGTTTTCACCGGAAGCATGTCTCGTGCAGCCATATGACGAGGCTGCATTGTACAGGTTGTTCACACGCCTGGAGTTTACGCGTCTGATTTCCCGGTACGGCCTGCACGCGCCGCAGGAAGCAGCGGAGAACGGAAGCCTTGAGGGCATCTGCACAAGCGAAGCGGTATATGATGCTGCCCGTGCCGAGGCGCTTGCAGCATCCTTTCAGAAAGAACATTATGTAACTTTAGCTACCGAATCAGACTTATCTGGAATTGCTGTTGTCACAGGGGAATCTGGCTATTATTTTGGACATGAAGCACTGAAAAGCAGAAGTTTTATGTCAACTCTGCTCGGCGCGTCCGTGAAGAAAGTCGTGCATGACTGCAAGCCGCTCATGCGCCGCTTGCTGGAACTGGGATATCCGGCAGATGGGTTTATTTTTGATACCGCGCTGGCTGCTTATGATCTGGATGCAACACAGGGCAGCTATGAACTTGACCGCGTGGTTATACATCAGCTTGGCTTTGAGATCGGCCGCGCAGACAAGGAAGAAGTTGGTGAAGAGGCTGCGCGCGTATGCAATCGACTTGCGGAGGCAGCTGCGATCTCAGCGCTGTATGACGCGCTGCCGGAAAAGCTTGCGCAGAACGGTATGGAAAAACTCTATTATGAGATTGAATTGCCGCTCTGTCGGGTGCTGGCTGAAATGGAATGTATCGGTGTCAAGGCTGACCAGATGGCGCTGATCTCATTTGGAAACATGCTGCAAAGCCGCATTGAAGCGGCTCAACAGACCATTTTCAGCTTTGCCGGGCGGGAATTCAACATCAATTCTACCAAACAGCTTGGAGAAGTCCTTTTCGACGAACTATGCCTGCCAGCAGGTAAAAAAACCAAGAGCGGCTACTCAACAAACGCAGATGTGCTTGAAAAACTCAAGGGCAAGCATCCAATCATTGAAGCGATCCTTGATTACCGCGCTATGACGAAGCTGAAAAGCACCTATGCGGATGGCCTTGTTAAGCAAATTGCCGACGACGGACGCATCCACACTACATTCCAGAACATGGTCACAGCTACAGGCCGCTTGTCCTCGACAGACCCAAATCTGCAGAATATTCCCATCCGCACGGAACTTGGTAGTGAGATCCGCAGGATGTTTGTTCCCAGCGACGGCTGTGTCTTCGTCGATGCGGATTACAGTCAGATTGAACTGCGTGTGCTGGCGCATATCGCAGATGACAAGACCATGCAGGAAGCATTCCGGTCCGGCTTTGATATCCATACTGCAACCGCCGCACAGGTCTTTGGGGTGGAGCCGGAGCAGGTCACGCCGCTTATGCGCCGCCACGCAAAGGCTGTCAATTTTGGCATTGTATATGGAATTTCGGAGTTTTCGCTCTCAGAAGACATTGGCGTTACACGCAAGGAAGCGCGGCAGTATATTGACAATTATCTGGCACATTATGCAGGCGTCCGAACTTATATGCACGAAATTGTCGAGCAGGCAAAACGTGACGGCTATGTGACCACACTTTTCGGCCGCCGCCGCGAGTTGTCGGAACTCAAAAGCAGCAACTTCAATATTCGTTCCTTCGGTGAGCGCGTTGCGCTTAACACGCCCATTCAGGGTACGGCAGCTGATATTATCAAGCTGGCCATGATCCGTGTTGACGCTGCGCTCAGAAAGCAAAAACTCAAGGCACGTCTTGTTTTGCAGGTTCACGATGAATTGATCGTTGAATGTCCGATCAAGGAGGCGGAGCAGGTCAAAAAAATCGTGACTGCTGAGATGGAAAACGTTGTGCATCTGAACGTTCCGTTGCTGGCGGAGGCAAAGTCCGGCGCAAGTTGGTACGAGGCGAAATGAAAATGACGAGAGAAATCGCCATAACACCGATGGAAGCAGCGCAGCTTGCACAGATCGCTGCACTGGAGACGTCCTGCTTTTCCGACCCGTGGCCGGAATCGATTCTTGCGCATGAATTGCAGAATCCGTTGAGCCTCTGGCTTTGTGCCATGGATGGAGATATCGTCACGGGCTATATCGGCAGCCAGACGGTTCTGGGTGAATCCGATATGATGAACGTTGCTGTGCATCCGGATTACCGTCGGCACGGTATTGGCCGGGCACTCGTTCTCGCGCTGTGTGAGGCGCTGAAAAAACAAATGCTAGCAACGAGCCTGACGCTTGAAGTCCGGGATTCCAACTTGCCTGCAATCGCACTCTATGCCTCGCTCGGCTTTGAGCAGATCGGACTGCGGAAAAACTATTACCAACACCCCAAAGAGGATGCGCGCATTCTCAGAAAGGAACTGAAATGAGAATTCTCTCCGTGGAATCCTCCTGCGACGAAACCGCCGTCGCTGTTGTAGAGGACGGAAGAACAGTTTTGACAGATTGCATTGCCTCGCAGGTCGCACTGCACCGTCTCTATGGCGGCGTCGTGCCGGAGTTGGCTTCGCGCAAGCACATCGAAGCGATTTATGCGCTGGCAGATGAGGCGCTCGCGCGCGCGTCCATGACGCGGCAGGAAATCGACGCAATCGCTGTGACCTATGCGCCGGGGCTGATCGGCGCGGTACTGGTTGGCGTGAATTTTGCAAAGGCAGCAGCGTACAGTCTCGGTGTACCGCTTGTTCCGGTTCACCATATCCGCGGGCACATTGCGGCTAATTATCTGGCGTACCCCGATCTGGAGCCTCCGTTTTTGTGCCTTGTCGTTTCTGGCGGGCATACGCTGATCGTTGCTGTGCAGGATTACACAAAATTCCGCATCATGGGCACGACCCGCGACGACGCAGCAGGGGAGTGCTTTGATAAGATCGCCCGCGTGATCGGTATGCCATATCCCGGCGGCGCGGCGCTTGACAAAACGGCGCAGACCGGCGACGAAACCAAATACCCTATGCCGCACACGAAGCTCAGCGGAAATCCGCTCGACATGTCCTTCTCTGGCCTCAAAACAGCGGCGCTGAACCTCATTCACACGCATGAGCAGCGCGGCGAGGCGCTGGATATCCCGTCGCTCTGTGCGTCGTTTTCCAAGGCGGTCAGCGACATGCTTGTGCCGAGAACAATGCAGGCGCTGAAGGAAACGGGATATAAAACGATTGCCATTGCGGGCGGCGTCGCGGCCAATTCCCGCATTCGGGGCGAATTCATGCGCGAAACACAGCGGCTCGGCGTTCGTCTGTGCATGCCGCCGCTCAGCCTCTGCGGCGACAACGGCGCCATGATCGGCGCGCAGGGCTACTACGAATATCTGGCCGGAAAACGCGCAGGGCAGGATCTCAACGCCTATGCAACGATGAGTCTGGAAAACGGATAAAAAAGAACGGAGAAAGGCCCCCTGCCGATAAGACAGTAAAATTCAAACTTCTCGGAACAGGCATGATTCGATCATGCCTGTTCCGCTTTTAGCAGTTCATCCTAGGTGACCCCAGATAAAGATCGAACTGCAGAACACGCCATTCTACTGACAGCGGAGGGCAAGGCAACGAACTTTATCCCTCACTTTTTCAAAACAACTTGACAGATTCAAATAACAAGAGTATAATACAACATGACAATGATAGTTGTCATTAAGACAAGTAAAATCGTCAGACGGAGGTGCTGCATGATACTGCAAAATCGCTTGAAAGTATTCAGGGCGATCCTGAATGTGAATCAGCAGGAAATGGGGCGCTTATGCGGCGTATCACGGCAAACGATCAGCCTGATCGAGCGCGGCGATTATTCGCCGTCCGTTACACTTGCTCTGACGATCGCAAAGGTATGCGGCGTTACGGTTGAAGAAGTCTTCTATTTACAGGAGGAAACGGAAAATGAAAAATGACGAAATCAAAGAGGCAAATCGAAAAGCTCTGCCTAAGTTTTTGCTTTTTGCGGTCGTATGTGCGATTGTCGGCGGTGTAATCGGCTATTACTCCGGTTATGGTGCGGCAAAAGGAGGGATGGATGAACTGGTCGGCATGATGAAAGAAACGGGAGCGTTTTTCGGAACGCACATTGCTCCGTGGCTGATGGTTGCGATAGCAATCATCGTGCCTGTACTCTGCCTCCCGATTTATCGGAGTGCAAAGAAATTGCTCGCTGCGTGGGATGGCGAGGATGAGGCTATCTCGGATACTATTGACCGAAAGTTGTCTGTCGTAATTTGGATCGCGAGCGCAAGCTTTATCGTCGCCTATTTTCTGATCGCGGCATCCTATTCGGGAGGTTTTGCAATATTTGACGACATGGAGAAAACCATTGTATTTTTCATCGGTATCGTCTCTTTCTTCGCTATTATGATTGAAGCGATCCTCTTTCAGCAAAAGTGCGTAGATACAACTAAGCAAATGAATCCCGAAAAGAAAGCGTCCGTCTACGATATGAGATTTCAAAAAAAGTGGATTGACGACTGCGATGAAGCCGAAAAAATTATGATCGGCAAGTGTGCGTTCAAAGCATACTCCGCAACAAATGCGGTGTGTACGGTTTTGGCGATCGTGCTTGCGGTCTGTGCGCTTGTGTTCGACATTGGATTCCTGCCCTCATTTACTGTATGCCTTATTTGGGCTGTAAATATATCGATGTACTGTAAAGAAGCAATGCGATATTCCGAAGCAGGAAATAGAATCTCCTGAATATAAATTGGGAGGGATGCGCAAATGGACAGTCTTTACCTCATTTTGCTTGCCCTGTTCCTTCTTGTGATTATCCCATGGATCATGCGGCAAAGGAGACTGGCAGCAGTCAGGCATATTTTGAATCAAAAAAAGCAGAACAAGGAGAACAGTGAAATGAAAGAACTGGCAAAACGGTTTATCGGCGAAGAGTGCATCATTTATACGATCACTTCAAATGACGGCAGCGTACAGGGAGTGATAAAAGAAATTGACGACGGCGGTATGGTCATAGAGAAGAAGACGGGAGAACTGGAGATTATCAATCTGGATTTTGTCACCCGTATCCGGCAGTATCCGAGAAAGAAGAACGGAAAGAAAAAGGACATCGTATTGGACTAAGTATCCGAGCGGAAAATCGGTGATTTTCTACCCTTATATGTGCAAAACAGGCGGCGCCCAACCGAAGCTGAGTGCCGCCTGTTTTTGTTGTCCAATCCTGCCCGGCAGATGCCAATTTTGCAGTTATCTCAAATTACTGCCTTATCGGCACACGCCAAAACCGCTGCCGGTTTTCTCCGTTTTTTTAATATGCAGTTAGCAATCAGATTCGCAGCAGCCGCTTGGCGTTTCCGCCGAGGATGGCCGCTTTTTCCTCATCCGAGAGGGGAAGTGCGCGGATATGCCGCAGCTCGGTCTGCGGGTCTGCCCACGGGCTGTCTGTGCCGAACAGGACGCGCTCTGCGCCGAACGTGCGGACGAGGTTCACGAACGCTTCATCAGAAAGCCATTGGGGATCGTCCTCCGCTGCGTCCGCCGGACGGAGCGAGAAGGCCGTGTCCAGCAGAGCCGTGGTGTCTGCAAGCAATTCCGGAACTTCGTCCCAGCAGCACCAGCCGCCCATATGGGCCAGCACCAGCGTTACAGGGCCAGCCTGCTTGAGCGCGTTTCTTGCTTTTTCCGGCGTGCAGCACAGGCAGCCGGGAAACCCGATGTCCAGACCGGCATGCGTTACAACGATCAGCCCAAGTTCACCTGCACGTTCTAAAATGCGCAGATATTTCGGATCGTCCAGATCAGTCTGTTGATAGGCCGGGTGAATTTTGATTCCGCGCATATTCCGCGCCGCAATGCGGTCAAGTTCCTGCTTCCAGTCCGCATACTCCGGGTGGATGCAGGCAAAGGAGAACATATTTGTAACAAAGGCGTGCTCGTTGTGCGCGGCAGCAGCGTCATTGATGTGATGAACCTGCTCTGGCTTCGTCGCAACCGGAAGAATGATTGAACGGTCAACACCGGCGGCCCGCTCAGCCAGCAGCAGGCCGCCCGCTGTGCCGTTGGAGTGCGCCTCAATATGCGCATTGTTGGACAGGCGCGCAATGGCTGAGGCTGCGATCTGGTCCGGGAATGTATGCGTGTGAAAGTCGATGATCATGGAAAACCTCTCTGTCTAAAAAGCGCTCGATTTATTCAAGGTGCGTCCGTATGCCAACGGAATCTGGACTCCGTGCCGTGCAGCAGACGGCCGATATTTTCCCGGTGTGCCCAAATCACAAGGGCTGCAATCAGAAGCGACAGCACGAATACCGTCCAGTTACTGCGGCAGAAGATCAGAGTCGTGATTGGAAAGCTGGCTGCGCCCGATACAGAGCCGAGCGAAACATATCGCGTTGTAAGCCACAAAAGCGCAAACAGTCCCCAACCGACCGCTGCAATGCGCCAGTCCAGCAGCAGAAGGAGCGTTCCGCTGCAAAGAATGCCCTTGCCGCCCTTAAAAGAATAAAACGCAGGAAAGATATGCCCGATTACGCAAAACAGGGCGGAAAAGTACTCGCCCTCCAGTCGAAGTCCGAGATACGCGTCAAATACGACCGAACCAAGTTTTACCGCGACAAACGCCTTGAGCATATCGACCAGAATGACACAAACTGCAAATTTTCCGCCGTAAACACGGTAGAAATTGGTCAGTCCGGCGTTATGGCTGCCTGCCATACTTGCGGATATCGTCCTTATAAAACAGGAAGGAAGTGATGATTGCGCCGTTGCAGCAGCCTGCCAGATAAGAGCCAGCCGCGACACAGAGCATCAGCGCGGCGGCAGCAAACGTCAATTCATGCATAAAACGCCTCCAAAGAATAGATACCGGTATTTTACCGGATAAAAAACCGTGATGCAAGCGAAAAATAGGCGATTTAGGCAGGATCGGGAAAATGTACGAACAGGGCCGCTGCCAGAGCAGCGGCCCTATCAGATTTCACGATTATTTTGCAGCGGTAAAGTTGACAGCGATCGCCGTGCCCTTACCGGGGTCGCTCTTGAGTTCAATCTTCGCGCCGTGGTACTGTGCGGCATGCTTGACGATGGAAAGGCCAAGACCGGTGCCGCCAACCTCCTTGGAATGACTTTTATCGACGCGGTAAAATCGCTCAAATACACGGCTTTGGTCGGCGTAGGGAATACCAATGCCAGTATCTACGACAGAGAGTGTTGTCGTCGGCCCATTCTGCCAGACGGAAATGGCAACATTGCCGCCCGGAACGTTATATTTGATTGCGTTGTCGCACAAATTATAGATCATTTCCTGCAAAAGCTGCTCAACGCCTGGAATCACAGCATGCTGTCCGGAAAGGGTAAGCGTGATATCCTGTCGCTGCGCGACAGGACGAAGACTCTCAATCACGCTGCCTGCCAGCACATACAGATCAACCGATGTTTTTGTGAAGTTCGCCGTGCCCTCGTCCAACCGGGAAAGCTGAATGATGTCGTCTACCAGATCAATTAGGCGGCGGGACTCACGATAGATATCGCCGGAAAATTCCTGCATTTTTTCTTTCGGAACCATGCCCTCCTTCATGAGTTCAGCAAAGCCGGTGATGGAGGTAAGAGGTGTCTTGAGTTCATGCGAAACGTTAGCAGAAAATTCGCGCCGCAGTGCCTCGCGCTGCTCCCGCTCTGTCACATCCATGAAGATCACGATTGCACCCGTCACACGGCTGCCGGTAATGACCGGATTGGCGAACAGCTGCCATGTGCCGCCGCTGAAGGAAAGTTCCTCATCTCCGCGCGTTCCGTCCAGCGCAGCGTCAACCAACGCCAGAAGTTCGCTGGAGCAAACCACTTGATGCAGGTTTTCAGGCTTTTGTGTGCCGTCTATCCCCAGTAGACGCAGTGCGCTGCGATTGCTCGAAAGGATATTGCATTTGTCATCGACAATCAGAAAACCTTCGCGCATGTTTTCTGTGATTGCGTCAAACTCACGCTGGCGTGTCGATAATTCGCTCAGCTGCGTCCGAATGGTGCGATTCTGCTCCTGCAAGCGGGAAATCAGAGGCTGAAGTTCTGGATAAGTCGGTGTCGCGTTTGGGTTATCGGGATTGATAGCATTGATCGGGCGCACGATCTGTTTGGCAAGCCGCATAGCAAGCAATCCGCACAGAACCAGCACCAGAACAACGATCCATAAGGACGGCTGCACCAGCATCAGCGCCATCGCGGCCACACTTGTCTGTTTTCCGGCTACACGGAGAACTGTTCCGTCCTTCAGCAGCAGTGCGTAGTAATTGTTCTTTTCCAGAATTGTAGAGGAATAGCGGTCAGAGCGGCCGCTTCCAGTTTCAAACGCTTCCTGTACCTCTGGACGTTGGAGGTGGTTCTCCATCGTATCTGCATCCGCCATATTGTCATAGAGAACGGAACCGTCCGGCGCGATCCATGTGATGCGCTCGCCGGACTGCATTGCATCGAGATACTCCTTGCCGCCGCAAATCTGCATCCCTTCTGAAATATGCTCAGCTTCCACTTCCAGAATATCGTATGCCTGCGCCTGATAGTTCGAGTACATAATAAAGAAAAACAGCAAAATGCAGGCAAGTAAAACTGTAAATCCAATCAAAAATGCGTTTCGGAAAATCTTGGCCGTCATACACCATCGCCTCCGATCTTGTAACCGATGCCGCGTACAGTCTCAATATAACTGCCTGCTTCACCAAGCTTGACGCGCAGTGTCCGGATATGCACATCCAGCGTCCGGTTTTCCCGTTCGGATTCAAAGCCCCAGACGCGATCCATCAGCGTCGCACGCGTCAAAACAATGCCCTTATTGCGCAGCAGCAGGCACAACAGTTCAAATTCCTTGTTGGTAAGCGTTACATCCTTACCCCCGACCTTGACCTCGTGCCGGTCCGGAGAGACAAACAACAGGCCAAGAGAGAAATCTCCGCTTGTCTGCACTGGCTCTGCCCGCCTTAGAACTGCGCGGATGCGTGCAATGAGTTCCAGCATGGAAAATGGCTTGGAAACAAAGTCGTCCGCGCCATGGTCCAGACCAATCACACGGTCATATTCCGAATTTTTTGCCGTCAGCATAATGATAGGCAGCCGTTTGGTCGCCGGGCGGGCCCGCAGCTTTTTCAGGATACTCAGTCCATCCTCTTCCGGCAGCATAATGTCAAGCAATACAAGTTCTGGAAGTTCTGCGTCCATGGCACGCCAGAATTCCGAGGGAAGTGCAAACCCTTTTGCCTGAAAGCCTTGGCTGTCCAGTCCGTAGAGCACTAGCTTGCGGATAGAATCGTCGTCTTCCAGTAAATAGATCATCTGAACCACTCCTTTTGCGAATACAATAAAGCAGAAATGTAAAATCGTCGTTCCTCTTTGGGTTAATTTTATGTGAAATGTAAAGGAAAAGCAAGATTTAACATGAATTTAAGAAAAATTGTGCAAAACATTTAAGATTCGTTCTTTAACATACAATTAACAAACAGAGAGGATGTTACGCGTGGGTATTTCAAATGTAATCTCGCTGTTGAGCGGCATCGCACTGTTTTTGTTCGGTATGGCTCTGATGGGAGACGGACTGAAGCAGGTCGCAGGCAATAAGCTGGAGTTGATTCTGTACCGGCTGACCGGTAATCCCATCAAGGGATTCCTGCTGGGCGCCGGCGTGACGGCTGTGATTCAGTCTTCTTCGGCCACCTCAGTCATGATCGTCGGCTTTGTCAACTCCGGCATGATGAAGGTACGGCAGGCAATCTCCATTGTGCTGGGCGCGATCCTGGGCACGTCCATCACAGGGTGGATCATCTGCCTTTCTGACATTGGTTCGACCGGTGGCTGGCTCGACCTATTTTCCACAGCGACACTCACGGGCGTGATCTCCGTAATTGGCATTGTCCTGCGCATGACGGCGAAAAATCCGGCAAAGAAACATGTCGGCGATATTTTGATGGGTTTTGCGGTTTTGATGTTCGGTATGTCTACAATGTCTTCCGCAGTTTCGCCGCTGCGCGACGACCCGACCTTTATTCGTATTTTGACTTCCTTCTCCAATCCGTTTCTTGGTATCCTTTTCGGCACGCTGTTTACCTGCGTCCTGCAATCTGCATCCGCCGCAGTCGGCATTTTACAGGCACTTGCATCGACCGGCATCATTGATTTCTCCATTGCGCTCCCCATCATCATGGGCATTGCCATCGGCGCAGCCATGCCGGTGCTTCTTTCTGCGATCGGCGCGTCTGTTGACGGTAAACGAACGGCCATGGTTTATCTGGTCGCCGAAGTCACAGGCGTAATCCTGTTTGCAGCGATTTATTATACGCTTGATGCGCTGATCCGGTTCCCATTTGCGGATCGCATTATGACCAGTGTTTCCATTGCACTTGTCAATACGGTGTTCCGCTTTATTAAGGTCGTTGGGCTTTTGCCGTTTACGCGGCAGATCGAAAAAACCGTCAATTTTCTGGTGCGCGAAAAGCCGCAGCAAAAAGCGGTCGAGCCGGAAGCAATGCGGCTTGAAGAACGCTTCATTCAGCACCCCGCGCTTGCCATTGAACAAAGCCGTCTGACCATCAATGCGATGGCAGAGGAGGCCAAGCGCAACTTTGTTGAGGCAGTTGCGCTGCTGCACGGCTATTCCGACGAGCGGTTCAAACTGGTCGAGGATTTGGAAGGCTCTGTTGACCGGTATGAGGACAAACTCGGTACCTATCTGGTCAAGGTCACAGAACGTGAAATGACCGCGAAACAGAACGCGGAGGTATCCAAGTTCCTGCACACGATCTCCGATTTTGAGCGAATTTCCGACCACGCGCTGAATATTGCAGAGGGTGCAAAAGAACTGCACCAGAAAAAACTGTCCTTCTCCGAAGCTGCTGCACATGAACTGGAAGTCATGGAGGCTGCACTGACAGAGATCCTGTCCACAGCGATTCGGTCGTTCGTCAACAATGATCTGCAGCTTGCTGCCCGCGTCGAGCCGCTTGAGGAGTTAATCGACAATCTTTGTGACGAAATGAAGCTTCACCATGTTGATCGTCTGCAAAAAGGACTTTGCACCTTGGGACAGGGCTTTGTGTTCAATGATCTACTGACCAATTATGAACGTGTTGCGGATCATTGTTCCAATATCGCAGTCGCACTGATTGAGTTGGAATCGGATTCGTTTGATACGCATGAATACCTGAATAGCCTGAAGGAACTCAAATCCGATATGTACGAGCGTTATTATGAAGAATATCGCCGTGTTTATCAATTATAAATACAAACGGCAGGGGTGTCCCTGCCGTTTTTTCAAGGAGGACAGACCGATATGCTGACCGGACGTTTTGCACCCAGCCCCAGCGGCAGGATGCACCTCGGAAACGTGTTTTCCGCGCTTCTGGCGTGGCTCTCCGTGCGAAGCCGGAACGGACGAATGCTGCTGCGGATTGAAGATCTGGACCCAGACCGGTGCAGGCTGGAGTACATTGAAACACTTAAGCGTGATCTGGACTGGCTCGGCCTGGACTGGGACGCGGAACAGACGCCGCAGTCCAAACGTGCTGATGCCTATCATGCAGAATTTGAACGGCTGCGCGCGTTTGGACTGGTCTATCCGTGCTATTGCTCCCGCGCCGAACTGCACGCAGCCTCCGCACCGCACGCCTCGGACGGCAATGTGATCTACGCCGGAACCTGCCGGACATTGACAGATGCAGAGCGCGCGGCGAAAACGAGAAAACCTGCATGGCGCGTGATCGTTCCGAATACGGTCATAACAGTGCAGGATGGTCTGCAAGGTGAATATACCGAGAATCTTGTGCAGGACTGCGGCGACTTTATCATCCGCCGTTCAGACGGCGTATACGCCTATCAGCTGGCAGTTGCGACCGACGATGCGGCGGGCGGCGTCACTGAGATTGTCCGAGGACGCGATCTGCTGAGTTCTGTGCCGCGCCAGATGTGGCTGCAAAAGACGCTCGGGTTCCCAACGCCTGCGTATTATCATGTCCCGCTTCTGCTTGCGCCGGACGGGAGGCGGCTGAGCAAGCGGGAAAAATCGCTGGATCTCGGTGCACTGCAAATAACGCATACGCCGGAGCAGCTGATTGGAACGCTTGCATTTCTTGCTGGGCTTCAGCCGGAGCCTGCGCCTGCTGCACCCTCCACACTGGTATCAGGATTTTTATGGAAAAACGTTCGTTCCGACAATGTTGTAATTCATTCCGAATTCAGATGCAATATATCATAAATGATATAAGTTAATTCAGAACATGGCATGTATCGGTATTTTTTTATCGATTTTCTTGTTTACAACAGAATGGAAGATGTGTTATACTAATAACGTTGGATTATCAGAACGAACAAGAAATTACTGATGATTTGAAGGGATGAACAAGTTATGTACAAAATCGTGCGCAAGAAGGAACTGAACGCTGCCGTAACGTATATGGAGATTGAAGCTCCGTTCGTTGCCCGCAAGGCAAAGGCCGGTCAGTTTATCATTTTCCGTGTAGACGAGAAATCGGAGCGCGTGCCGCTGACGATTGCGGGTTATGACCGCGAGAAGGGGACGGTTGCGATCATTTTCCAGAAGGTTGGCCTGTCCACCGAAATGCTTGGCAGTCTGAACGAGGGCGATTATATTCAGGACTTTGTCGGTCCACTCGGTAAGCCGACGGACGTTGAAGGCAAAAAGCGCGTGTGCGTAGTTGGCGGCGGCGTCGGTTGTGCAATCGCATATCCGTCCGCAAAGGCGTTTAAAGAAGCAGGTGTCGAGACGGATGTGATCGTTGGCTTCCGTAACAAGGACATCGTCATTCTCGAAAACGAGTTCAAGCAGGCCTGTGACCATCTGTATCTCATGACCGACGACGGCTCCTATGGCGAGCACGGTTTCGTGACCGTCAAGCTGCAGCAGTTGCTCGAGTCTGGCATTCACTATGACGAAGTTCTCGCCATCGGCCCGATCCCGATGATGAAGTTTGTCTCCAAGACGACCGAGCCGTTCGGCGTCAAAACGGTCGTCTCGCTGAACCCGATCATGGTTGACGGCACCGGCATGTGCGGCGGCTGTCGCGTCACGGTTGGCGGCGAGGTGAAGTTTGCTTGTGTCGATGGCCCGGACTTTGACGGACATAAGGTCGATTATGACGAACTCATGAGCCGCAACAGTGTCTACCGCGAAAGAGAAGCAGAAGAGCGCAAGACTCATATCTGCCGCATCCAGAAGATGGGCGAAGAACTCATCAAGTAAGGGGAGGGAATCATCATGGCTAATATGCAGGCTACCAAGACTCCGATGCCGGAGCAGGATCCGAACGTCCGCAACAAAAATTTCAAGGAAGTCACGCTGGGCTATACCGCTGAAATGGCCATTAACGAGGCCAAGCGCTGCCTACAGTGCAAAAAACCGCACTGTGTTGAGGGCTGCCCGGTTAATATTCATATCCCGGAGTTTATCCATGAAGTTGCTGAGGGCAACTTTGAAAAGGCTTATGAGATCATCACCGATACCAATGCGCTGCCCGCCCTTTCCGGCCGTGTCTGTCCGCAGGAGACGCAGTGCGAATCCAAGTGCGTCCGCGGCAACAAGGGCGAGCCGGTGGCAATCGGCCGTCTAGAGCGCTTTGTCGCCGACTGGTACCGCGAGAATATCAACGCCATGCCGAAAAAAGCCGAGTCCAATGGCATCAAGGTCGCTGTCGTCGGCTCCGGCCCGTCCGGTCTGACCTGCGCGTCGCTGCTTGCCAAGAAGGGCTATGCGGTGTCCCTGTTTGAAGCGCTGCACACTGCCGGTGGCGTTCTGGTCTACGGTATTCCGGAGTTCCGTCTGCCGAAGGCTATCGTTGCCAATGAGGTTGAAAAACTGAAGGCGCAGGGCGTTGAAGTCATGACCGATATGGTCATCGGCAAGGTCCTGTCCATCGACGAGTTGTTTGAGATGGGCTTCAAGGCTGTGTTTATCGGCTCCGGCGCAGGTCTTCCGATGTTCATGCACATCCCCGGCGAGTCCCTCAAGGGCGTTTGCTCAGCAAACGAGTATCTGACCCGTATCAATCTGATGAAGGCGTATCTCGAAGAGAGCGACACGCCGATCCTGCACTCCAAGGCAGCGGCTATTGTCGGCGGCGGCAACGTTGCGATGGATGCCGCCCGCTGTGCAAAGCGTATGGGCACCGAGAAGGTGTACATCGTCTACCGCCGCGGCGAGGCCGAAATGCCCGCCAGACTGGAAGAGCAGCACCATGCGAAGGAAGAGGGCATCGAGTTCCTGACGCTCACCAACCCGACCGAGATTCTCGGCGGTGAGGATGGCCGTGTATGCGGCATGAAGTGCATCAAGATGGAACTTGGCGAGCCTGACGCATCCGGCCGACGCCGTCCGATTCCCGTTGAGGGCAGCGAATTCGTGCTGGATGTCGATATGGTCATCATGTCTCTTGGCACGTCTCCGAACCCGCTGATCCGCTCCACCACGCCTGGCCTTGAGACGAACAAAAAGGGTGGTATCATCGTTGACGAGAACGAAATGTCCACCCGTGAAAACGTCTTTGCAGGCGGCGATGCCGTTACCGGCGCTGCGACTGTCATTCTGGCCATGGGCGCAGGCAAAAAGGCTGCGGAAGCCATCGACCGCAAGCTGCAGGGTAAATAAGCTGTTTAACAGCCGACAGTCCCGGCTACAATTTCCATAAACGCAGAAACTCCGGCAGCGTTTGCTGCCGGAGTTTTTAGTAATGGAGGGTCTTATGAAGATCAAGGATTGTATGTCCAGAAATGTCGTCAGCGTCGGTGCGCAGGAACCGGTTTCCGTCGCCGCACGGCTCATGAGCCGGTATAATCTCGGCTTTTTGCCGGTTCAGGGAGAAAACGGGCGTCTCTGCGGGGTGCTAACCGACCGCGACGTTGTGCTGCGCTGCGTCGCAGCAGGGAAACCGGCGGAGCAGATGCGCGTGAGTGAGGTCATGTCCGCAGGCGTTTTGTCCATCGAGGCAGGGGAGGACGCGGCAAAGGCCGCGCGGCTTATGTCCCGCGCACAGCTGCGCAGACTGCCGGTTACGCAGAACGGAAAGCTGACCGGCATGATCTCCGTCGCGGATTTTGCGCGGCGCGGCAATTTCGGCATGGAAACAGCGCAGTGCATGGAAGCCATTTGCAGCCCGGTGGTGCATCTGGACTGATGTGGCTCACAGACCGGACTCAATCAAAATCTGAAGCGTTCTGGCTGAAGCAAGACTGTCTGCATCCAGTTCCAAAAGCGCCGACCGGCTGATCCATCAATAGTAGTCGATGATATCCTTTCGTTGATCTGCGAAAAAAACACCCATAGCCTCGGGTGCTTTTTCTCAGTTAATATTCCACTTCCTGATTGGCCGGTGTTTCCAGCAACTCCGGGTTTTCCAGCAGCTTCTTGAGCAGGCGGATGGTCTTGGAATAATAATAGCCGTCTGCCAGACGCTCATCAATGGTGAGGCCCAGATCGAGCATTTCGCGCATTTCGATCGTGCCGTCCTCGTGATAGACCGGGCGCTTCGACTTTTCGCCGATGATGCAGAACACAGAGCAGGTGCCCCAGTTCGTCAGATGATGATAACCGCAGTTAAGCTTGATCGAACCAAGATTGGAGATCACGCACGTCGTATAATACGGGTCTGTCTCAATGATGCTCGCGGGAATCCAGCCGTGGATATCCAGACGCGTCAGAATCCAGACCAGGAACTTGCCGAGGAAGCGCGGCATATGGTTGAAGAAATCCATGTTGCCGGTCGAGGAATCAACCTTATGCACATCCTTGCAGTCAAGGATCTGATGACGAAGATCCTCATGAATGGATTCGACATTGGACTCGTCCTTCGCGTGAATAACGGCCAGTGCCTCCGCAGCTTCGTCCGCAAACTGCTTTTTGACGACAAAAGACATAGACACTTCATTGCGCTGATAGAAGTTCTTGTTGGCAATGAACCGGTTCATCTTTGGCCGAAGCGTGATCGTTTTGATAAGCCCCGCTACGATGATATGGAACATGGTGTAGGGGAACTCTGTCTCCGACTCGTTTTTCTTTTTGAGAAACGCGTTCATATTGGTGAGGTCGATCGTCTCTCTGATATAGGCCTCATTGTCGCAGCGGTTCGGGTAAATCAGCGGCGTGATAAAGTGCATGCCGTCCAGATCGCGCAGCAGCACGCCGTCCTTCCGGTCGCCCCAGCGATGTTTTCTCTTTTCCATTGTAATCACACACCTTAATTGACGGAGATCCGCCAAGAATGTCTATAAGATACCAGACAGCGGCATAAAATGCAAGCCTGAACCGCAAAATGCAGAGCAAATCAGCGGAAATGTACACATCTGTTTTCTGCACACGGGCACTTGTCAGGAATCAGGAATTGAAGTTGTGAAAGTTCAACAAAAGAAAACTCGAAATTTGAGGCAATTTTCACATTTCAGTACTTGACATCGCTAAAGTATGCGGGTATAATGAGCCCATCATTTCAAGGAGGTGCGCAACATGATGCAGTTCACGGCAAAGCAGAGTACCGCTTGTTCCGATGCGTCCAGCTGCGCACCGGCTACTTGCTGTGCAGCATCTGCATGCACGGCTGATTCTGCCGCAGTCTGCAAGGACACTGCCATTCTGGCAGTGTCCTTTTTTATTTCCATTCTGGTGCTTGTATCCATTTGCATTCGTGTATTCTCCATTATTGGCCTGCTGGTACTTCTGGTACTGGCATGGGGCCTTGTAAATGGAATGCTTCTTATGATGAACGATTTCAAACGCGCAAAAGGCAATAGCATTTGGATTCCTGAGGCGGCCTGAAGGGTCGGAATCGATTAGGCATTCAAAGCGGCTTTGCTTTTTGCAGAGCCGCTTTTTGAATAACAAAACCAGCAAAAACAACAAAAGTGAGGTAAATGAAAATGAAAAAAGCAATGAAACTCGTAAGCCTCGTTCTGGCAGTCGTGATGCTGCTGGGCTGCCTGACAGCCTGCGGTTCTAAGTCCGCCACCACGGATACACCTGCGTCCACCGATGCTTCCAACACGTCCTCTGACGGCGGCGAGATCGTAATCGCCCTCATCAGCAACACGACCGGCGATTATGCGCAGTACGGCCAGCCCGTCCGTGATGGCGCGATGCTCTACATCAACCAGCTGAACGCCAAGGGTGGCATCAACGGCAAGCAGGTCAAAGTTCTGGAATACGACGACAAGGGCGACGGCGTTGAGGCTGTCAACGCGTACAACCTTGCCTGCGATAACGGCATCACCGCTGTCTTTGGCGCTACACTGACTGGCACGACCATTGCACTGGCCGACGCGACCTACGAGGACAACATGCCGCAGGTTACCGCTTCCGCAACTGCTACCGGCGTCACCGTCATCGACCCGGCTGACCCCGAAAGCGAGATCCGTCCCAACGTCTTCCGCGCCTGCTTCATCGACCCGTATCAGGGCGAAAAGATGGCAAACTACGCCGTTGAAAAGCTGAGCGCCAAGACCGCTGCTGTCTTCTATCAGACCGGCAACGACTACTCCGAGGGCCTGATGAACGCGTTCGTGGCAAAGGCTGCCGAGCTTGGCCTGGAGATCGTCGACACCGAAGCATTTGCCGAGGGTGACAAGGATTTCAAGGCCCAGATGACCAACATTGCGGCCGCCGATCCCGACGTTGTCTTTGCCCCAATTTACTACGCTGAAGCTGGCCTTGCCATCACTGCTGCCCGCGCGGCTGGCTGCGACGCAGTTTTCATGGGCGGTGACGGCTTCGGCTCCGTCAAGAACTACGCTTCTGCAGAAGACCTCGAAGGCTCTGTCTATTGCTCTGGCTATGCACCTGGCACCGATTCCGTCAAGCAGTTTGAAGAGGATTACAAAGCTGCTTACAACGTTGATGAAATCCCCAACATGTTTGCGCCTCTGGCATACGACGCCGCCATGCTGCTCTGCGAAGGTCTGAAGGCCGCTGAAGAGCAGGGCCTGACTGCCGGCACGGAAGAATACAAGCAGGCTGTCATTGACGCCATCAAGAACATGAACGGCACTGAGGGCATCACCGGCTCCTATTCCTTCGACGAGTACAACAACCCCATCAAGCCCGTTGCCATCATCGAGCTGACCGGCGGCGACGAGGTCTATCAGGAAATGTACTAAGAGCTGCTGATTTCCATTGCATCACGCAGAGAAACGCGCTATAATCAGTAAGAATTTGTCGGTTCCTGCCGGATAAACAGCAGAACCAGCCGGACAGGTACGGAGGATATCTCCGTACCTGTCCACGGCGGACATCGGATGGACGGTTCCAAGCGCGCTTGGCGCCGGCCATCGGGTGTGGCGCAATAGAGAAGGAAAGTGAGGTATCAACATGAACCTGTCCCTGCTGCTCTCGCAGCTGTTCAATGGCCTCCAGACAGGCTCGATCTACGCGCTGGTGGCACTTGGCTACAGCATGGTCTACGGTATTATCCTGCTTTTGAACTTCGCACACGGCGATATCATCATGGTAGGCGCATATGCCGCCTTTTACGCTATGACGAACTTCCATCTGCACCCCATCGTATCTGTTATCATCGCGGTCATTACCAGCACGCTCCTCGGCGTTGTGATTGAAAAGGTCGCCTATACGCCGCTGCGCAAGGCCCCGAGACTGAGCCTGCTCATCACTGCGATTGGTATCTCGTTCCTTCTGGAAAATGGCGCGCAGCTGCTCTTCGGCTCCGATACGAAGAGCATGGACCCCATTGTTCCGGGCAATATTTCGCTCGGCTCTGTGACCATCAGCAATGCGGCGCTGCTGACTATCGTTGTGACTATCATTGCAATGGCAGCCCTGACCGTCGTTGTGCAGAAGACGAAGCTCGGCAAGGCCATGCGCGCCGTGTCTGAGGATATGGGCG
>ERZ779869.1311-NODE-1311-length-23536-cov-4.725736_pt1 | contig 23536 bp, 19 predicted proteins | sample MGYA00511557_ERZ779869 | MGnify/ENA primary metagenome ERZ779869 (study PRJEB29588, sample SAMEA2154620) | human gut metagenome | biome: human gut; feature: human-associated habitat; material: faeces | place: Denmark | collected 2008/2010 ... | reverse complement strand
TCCGCTCGATCTGACTGAGAAATTCTTTTTTCTTCGTCCGCACCTGCGCCAGTTCATCGCTGAATGCGGAAATTGTCATCTGTTTATCCATAAGTTTATTATATCACACTCGGCGGTATTTGGCACTTTTTTCTGTGCGGTATTGCCTTAGAAGTATTTTGCGCATACCACACTTTTATTCCCATGACTACTTATGCTTCTCATCCTCGGATTCAACTGTCATCCTCAGACGAACCACATTTACAGTCGATTTCTGGTTGCACTTTGGGCAGTAAAATGGGAATTTCAGAAGTACGGTATCTTCATATACCTTGACATCTGATAGTTCCTTACAGACAGGGCATGGAATCCAATATTCTTTCTGCTCCTTATTTTTCATGGCAGTAACCTCCCCGAATTAGGATATGTGATAGGATACCCTGTACTGACCTATTCGTCAAATGTGCGAATTACGCCACGGATAGTTTTCCATCCCATTATACACCAAAAGTCTCATTTCGTACAGTTACATGAACTATTTTTATGCCATCGTTCCATATAATACTGGTACAGTTACATGAACATGGTGGTGAAGGTATGCAGCTCAATCAAGCAGTCAGTATTCGTCTGACTGAATTGCTTTCGGAAAAGAATATGACCCAGTACCAGCTTTCTACCAAAAGCGGCCTGCCCCGTTCTACCATATCCAATATCATCAACTGCACCTATCCGTCAATGAAACTGCGAATCGTCCACGAAGTGTGCCAGGGACTTGAAATTGGCATCAATGAATTTTTCAGCTCTCCCCTTTTCGATGAAACAAATCTGGAACCATAACACAATATGTATTGGATACCGCCCAATCGGGAGGTATCCTTTTTTAGTAGGAAGGGGTTCCATAACCGAAGATATTAGGATTTCCAACTGTATATTGCTGTCTTCGGCAGCTATCAGAAGTATTCCCTTCGATGGTATAGACATAGCTATTCTCGCTTTTCTCCACAATTCCGGTGTGGTCAGGTACACCATCCCTGTCCCAGTCTAAGAAAATGATCATTCCAGGATTAGGGGTAATGCTTCTGTCTACCCATTGGTTTCTGGTTTTGAACCATTGCACACCATCCGTGCAGCCGCAGAATTTCGGAAGGATACCGGCATCAAGATAGCCGCATTGGTTAGCGCACCAGCTCACAAAGCAGGCACACCATTCTACACGCTCTGTGAATCCGTACCAGCTCCAATAGAGTTTCCCTCCCACATTACCTATCTGCGAAGCGGCAACCTCTACAATTAGCTGGGTAGTATCCGGGTCGTAGAAAATCTGTCCCAGCGGATAGTATCGCAGCACATGAGGAACATCACCATAATGATGGTCGCTTCCTCATCTGTCAGCTCCCGGACAATGCAGGGCAGTTGCAGCTTCGCAATCAGGGTACACGCCAGCTTGCGGCGGTGACCGGCAACCATCTCGTAATGCCCGTTCTCCTTTGGGCGCACGATGGCAGGAACCAGAATGCCGTGCTGTTTCACACTCTCCGCCATTTCGATCATGTTGTCATCCATGCGGACTTTGAAGGGGTGATTGGGGAAATCATCAATTATGTCGATGGGGATTTCCTGCACTCTGGGCTGACTGGCAATGTTCCGTTCCTCCTGGGTGGTGAACAGGCTATCGACTGATGTCAGAAGGCTTGCTACGCTGTTTTTCTCCAATGTCCATTACCTCCTTCACCAGAGTGCGGTAGGCTTCCGCCGCGCGGCCTTTCGGCTCATGCTTGAAAATGCTGTGGTCTGCGGTGCTGATTTCCGCCAGCCGAACCGTTGCCGGAATCACTGTCTGCATAATGGGCAGGTGCTTGCCATAGGCGTCTTTGACGGACGCCACAATATCCTTACGGAAGTTCGTCTCGTTTGCCATGGTCATAAACACACCGCCGATTTTCAGCTTGGGATTGATCTGCCGCTTGATGCTCTGCACGGTGCTGACCAGCTCTGTCATGTTTTCAGCAGCAAAATACTCTGCCTGAACCGGGATCAGAACATAATCCGATGCAGACAGAGCATTGATGACCAGCATACCAAGGGACGGGCGGCAATCCAGCAGCACATAGTCGTAATTCTTTTTGATCTGATCCACATACTGCCGCAGCACCGTCTCCCGGCTCATGACATTCACCAGTCCCACCTCAACGGCGGACAGGGTACGGTTGCCGGGGACGAAATCAAAGCCCTCGTGATGATGGCAGATTTCCGGATGATCGCCGCCGCTGACACGCGCCACGATGTCGTTCATGGCATTGCCCAGTGTCAGCGGCAAATCATTCGGTTTTCGCAATCCCAGCATTTTGGTTAAGTCCCCCTGCGGATCAACATCCAGCAGAAGAACCTTTTTGCTCTGCATCGCCAGTCCAGCGCCCAGATTATACACCGTAGTGCTTTTCCCCACGCCGCCCTTCTGGTTGGCAACGGCAATGACCTTTGTTTTTGCCATTTGGGTTTCCTCCTTAAATAGATTTAGCCGCCTGCGGTGAAGCAGACGGCTATGTACTGGAAATAGAAAAACCGCTTACCTGAAAACAAGTAAGCGGCTAAGATATGTATAAATCTCGTAGAAACAGCATCCATTTTTTGTCTGGGCATGGTTTGCTTGTTCCGTGGGATACTAACCCAGAGGTGATAAAAATGGCAAAAAAGGATATGACCCATCCCGATGTGACTCGTGGGCCAAGAAATGAGACTTCCCCTGTCCCCCAGATTCAAGGCAAGGCAAAAAGCGGCAAGGAAAAAGCAAATCCCATCATTGCCGGAACCACCGGTGCAAATCAGAAGGTATGGCACGAAAAGCCGATTTCCAAAGCTCACGGAATCATTGACACAGACCTGGCAAGGGATAATCTGGAGAATGACATTCCTTTCGCGGATTTGCAGGACTTGTAATACCCAAAGCAGGGCGTACTATCACCCGCTTACCTAAAAACTGGTAAACGGGTTGGTATGTATTAGACTCTTTTCACGGGTGCGGTAATAACTTTCTGAATCAGCTCGTCCACACAATCCGCAAAGCGTCCCTCTCTAATCAATCGGTTTTTCATTTGGACAAGGCTTTGTAGAAGAACCCTGAAATCTGATTGCGACAAATAGAGATAATATTTCTTCTGAAACATCGCGCATTCCCCTTTTTCTCATAATTTCACTACAATACTTGGGCTTTGACGATATGATACCGTAACCCTGTAATATGTGTTGGTGGCTCTTTTACGGTACTTCATGTTGCCTGTATTGGTGAGGCGGTGCAGCTGCTTCGGGAAAAGCTGGATCAGAAGAATGTGTACTTTATGAATCCGGCACTGGACATGTAAATACTTGGGGAGCGGCTCAGCGCCGCTCCCCTTTCTGCGTCGTATGATTTTGGCCGGACGGCGCACACTTACACTATAAACTACGAAAGAGGGAAAAATCCCATGAGGAATGAAAAGCTTTACGATGTGATCGTTATCGGCGGCGGCCCGGCGGGGCTGACGGCGGCGCTGTACCTTGCCCGAGCGGGCTGTCGGACGCTTGTGCTGGAAAAACGCGGATACGGCGGGCAGATCGCCATTACCAATGAGGTGGTAAACTACCCCGGCGTGCCGAAGACCAGCGGCATGGAGCTTACCGATACCATGCGCCGTCAGGCGGAGGACTTCGGCGCGGAATTCCTGATTGCGGAGGCGCGGGAGCTGTCCCTTTTCGATGCAGAGAAGACCGTGAAAACCTCTGTTGGGGATTTTCGCTGCATAGGCGTACTTCTGGCCACCGGGGCGCAGCCGAAAATGGCGGGTTTCCGGGGCGAGGAGGAATTCAGGGGACGCGGCGTTTCCTACTGCGCCACCTGCGACGGCGCGTTTTTCCGGAATAAGGACGTTTTCGTGATCGGCGGAGGCTTTACGGCGGCGGAGGAAAGCGTTTTTCTGACGAAATTTGCCCGGCATGTGACCATGCTGATACGGAAAAATGACTTTGCCTGCCCCGCCTCCGTGGCGGACAAAGCCAGAAACCACGAGAAAATCACCGTTCTTTTCAACACCGTCGTGCAGGAGGTTTCCGGCGATGACGGCCTGCGGCGTATCCAATACCAGAATACCGCTACCGGAGAGATCACCGACTACCAGAGTCCGGACGGCGAGACCATCGGCGTGTTTGTCTTTGCCGGGTATGCCCCGGACACGGCACTGGTTTCCGGCATTGCCGAGCGGGACGCGCGGGGATATATTATCACCGACGAAAATCAGAAAACCTCTGTTGAGGGACTTTACGCGGCGGGCGACATCTGCGTCAAGCCCCTGCGGCAGGTCATAACCGCTGCGTCGGACGGCGCGGTCGCGGCAGCCGCGCTGGAAAAGTATTGCGGGGCGCTGCGGGGGGAATCTTGTATTTGAATCCCCCCTGTGGTACAATATCAAAAAGACGGCAGAAAATTCTTATGATTAATTTGCAACCAAACGCAAAGTTCTGCGTATAGAAAGGTGAAACGCTCAGAAAAAGGAGGGCTGCAAATGAATGACGATCAGATCATTCAGCTATATTTTGACCGCTCAGAGCAGGCAATCAAGGAAACGGACACCAAGTACGGTGGCTACTGCTACAGCATTGCCTACAACATTCTAACCAATCCGGAGGACGCGGAGGAAAGCGTCAGCGATACCTACCTGTCCGCATGGAACGCCATGCCGCCCCGGCGTCCTCCGGCGCTGGCGGCATTTCTGGGGAAAATCACCCGGAATCTTTCCATAGACCGATGGAGAAAGTACCGCGCCTTCAAGCGGGGCGAGGGGCAGATCGAGCTTGCACTGGAGGAACTGCGGGAATGCGTCAGCAGGACGGAAAGCGCCGAGGAAGCGGCCATCCGGAAGGAAATTCTGGCAAGCCTGAACCGGTTCCTCGGCACGCTGAAGGAGGCGGAGCGGAGTGTGTTCCTCTGCCGCTACTGGTATCTGGATTCCACTGAGGAAATCGCGGAAAAGTCCGGCTTTACGGTCAGCAAGGTCAAATCCATGCTGTTCCGTATCCGCAAGCGGCTGTATGCGCAGCTGACGGAGGAGGGATTGGTATGACGGATATGGAACTGCTGGACATTCTGGGCGGCGTGAAGGGAAAATACATATCGGAAGCTCAGAAAATGCGCGAAGGCCGCAAAAAAGCGCCCCGCTTCCGCTATGTGCGGCAGCTGGCGGCGGTGATCGCCCTGATTTTGATGTTGGCGATTTTCCTGAACACCGCACCCGGCGCGGCGGCCGTTGAATACGTGAAGGAAAAGGTCGCCAGCCTGATCGAAACCCTTTTCCCGCCGAAAAAGATGTCCATGGATATCGAGGGGTTGCCGTATGAGGGCGATTACGCGGCAGACGGCGTGGAGCCGCAGGCCACCGCCGAAACGCCCCAGCCGGGATTTGCGATTTACTATGATGTTGACAACTACACAATGGTGAAGGATGGCGACGTCACCTATATTCGCCCGTATCAGAAGCCCATGACCCGCGAAGAGGTGCTGGAAGCCTACGGAGATTATCTTTCCCAGTTGCCGGAAGAAGAGCGGGAACGACAGATCGACGCCCTTATGAATCCCCAGCCGGATACCTCTTTGCCCACCTGCGAAATCGAGATCGTTCATCTGGATATGCCCTATGAAGATGCCGCTTCTCAGGAACGCGCAGAGCTGGAAACGCAGTGGGAAATTCAGGAACACACGGAAACCAACCGAATCACGTTCTCCATGTACAGCGGCAGCGAATGGAACTCTCCTTTAGAAGTGCGGGACTATGTATCCGATGAACAGAGCGGCTGCTTCCGCATTATCCGCCGATTCTTCATGGAAGCGGCGGAGGGGCATGGCGTGCGGTTTGCGGCCATGGTGGATACATTCGCCGTAATCCCGCATCAGGGAGATGCCAACGCAATACAGAATGATAAGGAGAATCAGAAATGAGAAAAATAAGATATCTTTTTGCTTGCAGTGTGATTTGTGCGCTGCTGTGTTCCTGTGCAGTACAAAGCCGCGTTCCCTCAACAGATTCACAGGTATCAGAAACACAATCATACAGTGAAAATCATTGGGAGACAATTCAGGCAAAGCTTTCAGATGTCATTTCAGGTGCGGATACATTTTTTAGCCGCGATTTTGAGAAAACATTGACCATTGACGATTACTGCTCGACTTATGGTATGGACGATACAGTAAAAATTACAAAATATGCTGTTATTGATCTGGATCAGGACGATGCGCCTGAGATCGTGCTTGGGATAACGGAAAACGACCAGTCTGACTGTGGTTTCTTAGTGCTGCGGTATGAAAATGGCGGCGTGGTTGGCTATGACTTTACCTATCGTCAGATGATCGACTTGAAGAAAGGCGGCACATTTGGTTACCTGTACGGCGTGGCCGACACGGGATACGCCCGCCTGAACTTCACTGATGACAGCTGGGAATACATAAAAATCTGCAATGTGACCGAGACTTCCGATACAGTCACGTTCTTCTGCAACGGGCAGGAAGTTTCTAAGGAAGCCTATTGGGAGGCCGTGGCAGAGCAGGATAGCAAAGAAGAAGTCGAGTGGCTGGCGTACTGACCAACATCTCCCCTGCATACGCAGGGAAGATCGAAATGATTTATCAGGATCGTATTCAAAAATACTGGGTTCGCGCGGTCGAAGGCGAGAATCCCCAGTCGAGCCACTGCTCCGAAGAAACCGCCCGGTCTTACATCGCCCAATATCACCCCATCGAGCTGAATATGAAGCCGTTTTCCGAGTATCCATTCAGTTGAAAAAATCCCCTCTGCCCACAATAAACGGGCAGAGGGGATTCGTTAATTTTCCAGCGCCGCTTGCTGACTGCGGTAAAAATATGTTTCTCCGGAACCGTCTTTCGACCCGCACAGGCGGTCGCCGTCGGTGCCGTGTATGAGGTACAGCTGCCGCGGATTTTCCAGCCCGGCTACCCCCAGAGAGAAAACCGTCACGGAATCCCGGTCAAAGCAGTACGCGCCGCACATGGCATCAATGGTGCCGGTGAGCAGATTATGCTGCTCGCAGCTGACCAGCCCGTCCTGAAACCGGAACAGCTCCCCGGTTTCTGCGCAGTACCAGTCCCCTGCGAATTGCCCCGGATTCCATGCCGTGGCGCACAGACCAAAAGCCAGAATCACCAGCACCAAAACCAACCCAATGGGTATCCATCGCTTCATGCGTTCCCTCCATCCTTCTCTTGTGCCGCTATTATACCCTACCCCGCCGCCCACCGCAATTTGGAAAAATGGACAAGAATTATGTAAACTTTTGTGAAATATTTTCCTTGACATTTTTCGCATACAAAAGGAGCCGCCCGACAAGGGCGGCTCCAAATGGAAAAGAATCAGGCGTCAATGGTGGAAATGCCGAGGGTGATCTCCTCCAGCACGTCCAGCAGCACCCGCACCGTGTCCAGCGCCGTCAGCATGGTGACGCCGTTTTCCACCGCGCAGCGGCGGATCTGGCTGGAGCCGGAATGCACATCCTCACAGCGGACGTCCATGGTGTTGATGACGTAGGTGACATAGCCCTGACGAATGGAATTGAGAATTTCGTCGGAGCCGTCGTCCACCTTCGCCCGGACGCGGGTCTTGATGCCGTGCTGGCGCAGGAAGACTGCGGTGCCCACGGTGGCCTCAATGTTGAAGCCCAGCTGGTAGAACCGGCGGATCAGGGGCAGGGCCTCCTCCTTATCCCGGTCAGCAATGGTGGCCAGGACGGTGCCGTAGTTTTGCAGGTGCATGCCGGAGGCCTGCAGGGCCTTGTAGAGGGCTCTTGTCAGGGTCTTGTCGTAGCCGATGGCCTCGCCGGTGGACTTCATCTCCGGAGACAGGTAGGCATCCAGCCCCCGCAGCTTGGAGAAGGAGAAGGCCGGAGCTTTGGCATAGTACCGCTTCTGCTCGTCGGGGTACAGCATGTCGATGCCCTGCTCCTTCAGGCTCTGACCCAGCGCCACCAACGTGGCAATGTCCGCCAGAGGATAGCCCGTGGCCTTACTCAGGAACGGCACGGTGCGGGAGGAACGGGGGTTGACCTCGATGATATACACATGATCCTCCGGATCGACGATGAACTGGATATTGTACAGTCCCTTGATGCCAATGGCAGGCCCCAGCTTCTTCGCGTACTGCAAAATAATGCCCTTGACCTTATTGGAAATGGAGAAGGACGGGTACACGGAGATGGAGTCGCCGGAGTGAACGCCGGTGCGCTCCACCAGCTCCATGATGCCGGGGACGAACACGTCCGTCCCGTCGCAGATGGCGTCGATCTCCACCTCTTTGCCACGAATATACTTATCCACCAGCACAGGCTTGTCCGCGTCGATCTCCACGGCGGTGTGGAGGTAATGCCGCAGCTGCTCCTCGTTGGCGACGATCTGCATTGCCCGTCCGCCCAGCACGAAGCTGGGACGCACCAGAACGGGATAGCCGATCTCCCGGGCGGCGGCGACGCCGTCCTCAATGCGGGTGACGGCCTTTCCCTTGGGCTGGGGGATGTTCAGGGAAATCAGAAGCTTTTCAAAGGCGTCCCGGTTTTCCGCCTTTTCGATGGCGGCGCAGTCGGTGCCGATGATGTTCACGCCCAAATCCGTCAGGGGCTGCGCCAGATTGATGGCGGTCTGGCCGCCCAGAGAGGCAATGACGCCCTCGGGCTTCTCCTGCTCCACCACATTCATCACGTCCTCCACCGTCAGCGGCTCAAAGTACAGCTTGTCGGAGGTGGTGTAATCCGTGGAAACGGTTTCCGGGTTGTTGTTGATGATGATGGCCTCATAGCCTGCGTTTTTGATGGTCTGGATGGCGTGGACGGTGGAATAGTCGAATTCCACGCCCTGACCAATACGGATGGGGCCGGAGCCGAGGACGATGACCTTCTTTTTGTCGGAAACGACGGACTCGTTTTCCGTCTCGTAGGTGGAGTAAAAATACGGGATATAGCTGTCGAATTCCCCGGCGCAGGAGTCGATCATCTTGTACACCGGGCGGATATTGCTGCTCTGGCGCAGGGCAAACACCTTCCGCTCCGGGACGTTCCAGATCTGCGCCACCGCCCGGTCGGAGAAGCCCATTTTCTTCGCCTGATAATACACGCTGCTGTCCATGACAGCGCCGGAAAGTTCCCGCTCCATGGCAGTAATGTTTTGCAGCTTGCGGATGAAGAAGGCGTCGATGGTGCTTTTCTCTACGATTTCCTCCACGCTTGCGCCCATGCGAAGTAGCTGGGCGATGGCGTAAATGCGGTCGTCGGTGCCGATTCTGATATAGTCCAGCAGGTCTTCTCTGCCCCAGCTGTCGAATTTTGGCATGTGCAGGTGGTACACGCCAATCTCCAGAGAGCGGATGCCCTTGAGCAGGCTTTCCTCAAAGGTGCGGCCGACGCTCATGGTTTCGCCCGTGGCCTTCATCTGAGTGCCGAGACGGTTGTTGGCATCGGAGAACTTGTCGAAGGGGAACCGGGGCATTTTGGTGACAACGTAATCCAGCGCCGGCTCGAAGGCCGCGCAGGTGTTGGCAAGACGAATTTCATCCAGCGTCATGCCCACGCAGATCTTCGCGGAGACCCGGGCGATTGGATAGCCGGAAGCTTTGGAGGCAAGTGCGGAGGAACGGGACACTCTGGGGTTGACCTCGATGAGGTAATACTGGAAGGATTTGGGGTCCAGTGCGAACTGGACGTTGCAGCCGCCCTGAATTTTCAGCGCGCGGATCAGGCGCAGGGCGGAATCACGAAGCATGTGATACTCTTTGTTGGTCAGCGTTTGCGACGGGCAGACCACGATGGAGTCGCCGGTGTGGATGCCCACGGGGTCAAGGTTCTCCATGTTGCAGATGGCAATGGCGGTGTCGTTGGCGTCCCGCATGACCTCGTATTCGATTTCCTTGAAGCCCTTGATGCTCTTCTCCACCAGAACCTGATGGACGGGCGACAGCACCAGAGCGTTTTTCATAATCTCCCGGAATTCTTCCTCGTTATCGGCAAATCCGCCGCCGGTGCCGCCCAAAGTAAAGGCAGGGCGAAGCACCACGGGATAGCCAATGGCTTCCGCCGCGGCAAGACCTTCCTCCATGGTATTGGCGATCTGAGAAGGAAGCACCGGCTCGCCAAGGCGCTCGCAAAGCTCCTTGAACAGTTCCCGATCCTCCGCCTGCTCAATAGATTCGCTGGGCGTTCCCAGCAGCTGCACGTGGCATTCCTTCAGAATGCCCTTCTTTTCCAGCTGCATGGCAAGATTCAGTCCCGTCTGGCCGCCGATGCCGGGGATGATGGCGTCCGGCCGCTCAAAGCGGACGATACGGGCGATATATTCCAGCGTCAGCGGCTCCATGTAAACCTTGTCCGCGATGGCGGGGTCGGTCATGATGGTCGCGGGGTTGCTGTTGCACAGAATGACCTCGTAGCCTTCCTCTTTCAGGGCAAGACAGGCCTGGGTACCGGCATAGTCGAATTCCGCCGCCTGACCGATGACGATGGGGCCGGAGCCAATGACCAGAATTTTCTTCAAATCGGTACGTTTCGGCATGTTACTTTCCCTCCATCATGGCGATGAATTCATCAAACAGATAGGCGCTGTCCTGGGGGCCGGGGGCGCTTTCCGGGTGGTACTGGACGCTGAATACCCGGTCGGCGGCGCACTTCTGCCCCTCCACCGTACCGTCCAGCAGGTTGACATGGGTCACGGTCAGGCCGGTTCCCGCCAGAGAATCCGCCTTTACCGCGTAGGAATGGTTCTGGGAGGTGATCTCCACCTTCCCTGTCTGGAGATTTTTGACAGGGTGATTTCCGCCCCGGTGGCCGAATTTCAGCTTGTAAGTGGACGCACCGTAGGCAAGGGCGATGATCTGATGTCCAAGACAGATGCCGAAAATCGGCAGCTTTCCGCGAAGGGCGCGGACGAGGTCGATCACCGGCTTTGCGTCCTCCGGGTTGCCGGGGCCGTTGGAGATGAACAGGCCATCCGGGTGCATGGCCATCACTTCCTCGACGGTAACCGTCCACGGAACGATGGTCACTTCACACCCCCGGGCGTTCAGACTGCGGATGATGTTGTGCTTGATGCCGCAGTCAACGGCCACAACGCGGTGCTTTGGATTTGCACAGGCGGATATCCACGGGGATTTCGTACTCACCACGGAAACCTGATTGGTGGACAGAGCGGTGGAGCGCATTTCCGCAAGGCAGGCGATGCTGGGGGTCTGCGCGTCCACGATCAGCGCCTTGCAAGTGCCCTCATCCCGGATGTGGCGGGCAAGGCGGCGTGTGTCCACCCCGGCGATGCCCACAATGTTATACTGAATCATCACGTCTTCCAGTGTCCGCGCGGCGCGAAAGTTGGAAGGCTCGCTGTTGAATTCCCGGACGACCAGACCGCTGATGGTGGGTATGTCCGTCTCGTAGTCTTCATTGCACATGCCGTAATTGCCGATCAGGGGGTAGGTCATGACCACAGCCTGCGCGGTGTAGGAAGGGTCCGAGAGAATTTCCTGATAGCCCACCATGGAGGTGTTGAACACCAGCTCCACCAGCGCGTCCCGTTTGGCGCCGAAGCCGTAACCGTAAAACTCGGTGCCGTCCTCCAGAATGATTTTTCTGTCAAAAATCCGATTCATGGCTTTTCACCGGCCTTTCTCTGGGAAAGCTTCTGCTCAAATTGGTCTTTCCGGGTGTCCTCGGGGATTGCCGTGGGATAGTCGCCGTCAAAGCAGGCGCTGCAATATTCTTCGCTGCCGCACAGGTCACGCAGATTCCCCAGAGGCAGATAGCCCAGACTGTCCACACCGATGATCTCCGCGATTTCCTCCACAGTATGGTGACAGGCGATCAGGTGCTCCCGGGAGTCGATGTCCGTGCCATAGTAGCAGGGATGCAGAAACGGCGGCGCGGAGATGCGCATGTGAATTTCCTTCGCCCCGGCGTCCCGCAGAAGCTGCACAATGCGCCCGGAGGTCGTGCCGCGGACGATGGAATCGTCCACCATCACCACCCTCTTGCCGCGAACCTCGCTTTTCACGGGGCTGAGCTTGATCTTGACCTGATCTACCCGGTGATCCTGCCCGGGGGCGATGAAGGTCCTGCCGATATATTTGTTTTTGATCAGGCCGATGCCGTAGGGAATCCCCGATTCCCGGGCATAGCCCATGGCGGCGTCCAGACCGGAATCCGGCACGCCGATGACAATGTCCGCGTCCACCGGATGGGTCTTCGCGAGGATCTCCCCTGCCCTGACCCGGGCATCATGAACGCTGACACCGTCGATGACGGAATCCGGCCGGGCAAAGTAGATATATTCAAAAATGCACATCTTTTTGGGCGCGGTGCCGCAGTGGCTGGTGTCGGAGTGGATGCCGTCGCAGTCAAAGGTCAGGATTTCTCCGGGCAAAATATCCCGCTGGAATTCCGCGCCGACAGCGTGAAGGGCGCAGCTCTCCGATGCGACGATATACGTCCCGTCCTTCATTTTTCCATAGCACAGCGGGCGGAATCCGTGGGGGTCGCGCACCGCAATGAGCTTGGTGGAGGACATCATGACCAGAGAAAAAGCGCCCTCCAGCCTGTCCACCGCGCGGCTGACCGCCGCCTGAATGGAGGGAGCGGTGATCCGCTCCCGTGTGATCACATAGGCGATGGTCTCCGTGTCGGAGGTAGTATGGAAAATGGCGCCGGAAAGCTCCAGCTCCCGGCGGAGCTGAAGCGCGTTGCTCAAATTGCCGTTATGGGCAAGCGCCAGCTTGCCTTTTAAGTGGTTGACCTGAATGGGCTGGCAGTTTGCCAGATTGGAGCCGCCGGTGGTGCCGTAGCGGGCGTGGGCAACCGCCATTTTCCCCGTGGGGAACTGCTTCATGACGCTGCCCGTGAACACCTCACTGACCAGCCCCAGACCCTTGTGGCCGTCAAAAACACCGTCATCATTGACGACAATGCCGCAGCCCTCCTGCCCACGGTGCTGTAAGGAATACAGCCCGTAGTAGGCAAGGCTTGCTACATCCTCCTGACGCTGGCTGTAAACGCCGAACACGCCGCATTCTTCGTGGATACTCATGGTTATTCCCCCAGGCTGGCCTTGACAAAGCCCAGGAACAGCGGATGGGGCTTGTTGGGACGGCTCTTGAATTCCGGATGGTACTGCACGCCCACATGGAAGGGACGGTCGGTCAGCTCCACGGTCTCCACCAGACGACCATCCGGGGAGGTACCGCTTAAGGTAAGTCCGGCATCTTGCAGGACGTCCCGGAAATCGTTGTTGAATTCGTAGCGGTGGCGGTGACGCTCGTGGATAAGACCCGCGCCGTAGCACCGCGCCATGGTCGTATCCGGGGTGATGACGCAGGGGTAAGCGCCAAGGCGCAGCGTGCCGCCCTTGTCCACCTCGTCGCTCTGTCCGGGCATGAAGTCGATGACCTTATGCTCACTCACCGGGTCAAATTCACCGGAATTGGCGTCCGCCAGACCGGCAACATTCCGGGCATACTCAATGACGGCGATCTGCATACCAAGGCAGATGCCGAAATAAGGCACCTTCTTTTCCCGGGCGTACTTCGCCGCAAGGATCATGCCCTCAATGCCCCGGCCGCCAAAGCCGCCGGGAACGATGATGCCGTCCAGATGGGACAGCTTTTCGCCCACGGTGTCCTCCGTCAGTGTCTCCGAATCGATCCACTGAATATCCACCACGGCGTCCAGCGCGTAGCCCGCATGGCGCAGAGCTTCCGCCACGGAGAGATAGGCGTCGTGAAGCTGGACGTACTTGCCCACGAGGCCGATGGTGACGTGCTTGCTGCTGTTTCTGATTTTCTCCACCATCTGAATCCATTCCGTCAGCTCAGGCTTGGGGGTCTCCAGACCCAGTTCCCGGCAGACAATGCCGGACAGATTGGACTTTTCCAGCATCAGCGGGGCTTCGTACAGCACGGGCAGGGTGATATTCTCAATGACGCAGTCCGGCTTAACGTTGCAGAACATGCTGATCTTCTGGAAAATGGAGGATTCCAGCGGCTCATCGCAGCGCAGAACGATGATATCCGGCTTGACGCCCATGCCCTGCAATTCCTTGACAGAGTGCTGGGTGGGCTTGGACTTATGCTCGTCGGAGCCACGGAGGAACGGCACCAGCGTCACGTGGATGAACAGGCTGTTCTCCTTCCCTACCTCCAGCGCAATCTGGCGCACCGCCTCCAGGAAGGGCTGGGACTCGATATCGCCGATGGTGCCGCCGATTTCGGTGATGACCACATCCGCGTCGGTCTTCCGGCCGACGCTGTAGACGAACTCTTTGATCTCGTTTGTCACGTGAGGAATGACCTGAACCGTGGAACCCAGATACTCGCCCCGGCGCTCCTTGTTCAGCACGTTCCAGTACACTTTTCCGGTGGTCAGGTTAGAGAACTTGTTCAGGTCTTCGTCGATGAAGCGCTCGTAGTGACCCAAGTCCAGGTCGGTCTCCGCGCCGTCCTCGGTGACGTAGACCTCGCCGTGCTGGTAGGGGCTCATGGTGCCGGGGTCAACGTTGATGTAGGGGTCCAGCTTCTGGGCGGCGACCTTCAGTCCCCGCGCCTTGAGAAGACGGCCAAGAGACGCCGCAGTGATGCCCTTGCCCAGACCGGAAACCACGCCGCCGGTCACAAAGATGTATTTCGTCATTGGTGATCTCTCCTTTACTCTACTGTAACGGATTTTGCCAGATTTTTCGGTTTGTCGATATCACAGCCGTTTTCCTTGGCCACGTAATAGGCCAGCAGCTGTAACGGGACGATTTCGGCCACCGCGCACAGCAGCGGGTCGATTTTCGGCACAAAGATCATGTCGTCGGCCAGAGAAACGATCTTCCCGTTCCCCTTGAAGGCCACCGCGAGCACCTCCGCGCCCCGCGCCTTGACCTCCACGATGTTGCTCATGGTCTTCTCCATGACCGCGTCGTTGCAGCACAGGGCGATCACCGGCTGCCCCTCGTAAATCAGGGCGATGGTGCCGTGTTTCAACTCGCCCGCCGCGTAGGATTCCGCGTGGATGTAGGAGATCTCCTTCATCTTCAGCGCCCCCTCCAGAGCGACGGCGTAGTCGGTGTTTCTTCCGATGAAGAACATGGAGGGGCTGCCGTGGTACTTCTTTGCCAGAGCGGGAATGGCGGGGTTCATGTCCAGCGCCGTCTGCATCTGCTTGGGCAGGGAGCGCAGCGCCGTGAGCAGCCGCTTGTACTCCTTCCACTCGACAGTCCCCAGAGATTTGGCCGCGTACAGGGCAAACAGATACAGCACCGTCAGCTGGGTGGTGTAGCCCTTGGTGGTGGCCACGGCAATCTCCGGGCCTGCCCATGTGTACAGGGTGTAGTCGGCGATTTTCGCAATGGTACTGCCAACCACGTTCACGATGGCAAGCGCCTTCGCACCCCGGCGCTGGCATTCCTTCATGGCGGCAATGGTATCCGCCGTCTCGCCGGACTGGGACAGGACGATGAGCAGCGTATGCCCGTCAATCAGGGGGTCTGCATAGCGAAGCTCACTTGCCAGCTCCGTAGTCACGGGGATACGGCACAGCTTCTCGATGGTATATTTCCCCGCGCACCCGGCATAATAGGCCGAGCCGCAGGCCGTAATGACAATTTTATGGATTTGGGAAAGATCGATGTTCAGGTCGTCCAGAACGATCTCCCCATTCCGGATTCTGGGGGTGATGGTCGCTTCCACCGCCCGGGGCTGCTCCATGATCTCCTTGAGCATGAAGTGGTCGTAGCCGCCCTTTTCCGCCGCTTGGATGTCCCATGTGATGCGGCTGGCCTTCTTGGTGATGGGGTGGCCTGAGCAATCGTAGACCTGAATGGAGTCGGGCGTCAGCTCCGCAAGCTCGCCGTCCTCCAGATAGATGACGTTCCGGGTGTGCGCCACCAGCGCGGTGACGTCGGAGGCAAAGAAATTCTCTCCGATGCCCACGCCGAGAATCAAAGGGCTTGCCTCCCGGACGGCGAGAACCGTATCCGGCGTGTCCGTGCAGACAATTCCCAGAGCGTAGGAGCCAACCAGCCGGGAAGAAGCTTTCATGACGGCTTTCCGGAAATCGCCGGCATAGTACATTTCAATCAGATGGACGATGACCTCGGTGTCCGTCTCGCTCTCGAAACGATAGCCCTTCCGGAGCAGTTCTTCCCGAAGCTCCATGTAGTTTTCGATAATGCCGTTGTGAACGACGGCGAATTTTCCGTCATTGCTGGCATGGGGATGGGCGTTTATATCGTTGGGCGCGCCGTGAGTCGCCCAGCGGGTGTGGCCGATTCCGGTGGTACCGGGAACCAGCCGCCCGTCGTCCGTCTTTTCCCGGAGGTTCTGAATGCGTCCCGTGACCTTGCTGATGGCGATTTGGTTCCCCTGCACCACAGCAATTCCGGCGGAATCATAGCCCCGGTATTCCAGCTTTGAAAGTCCGTCCAGCAGTACCGGCGCGGCGTTCTGCGTGCCTGTAAATCCTACGATTCCACACATAAGAAACCTCCTTTGTTTGTGCTGTTGCAGCTTAGCCTAATACGTACTCAGAAATCATGCGGCCGATTTTTCCGATATCCACGCCGCCCTTGAACTCAAACTTTGCGGTAAAGGTATTGGAGAACATGATAAACAGCTCGGAATCCGGAATCAGCTCCGCAAAGCCGGGGGTCTGGATGGAAAAATACTGAATTTTGGAATAGGGCATGGTGCTGAAGGATTTCCGCTTTCCGGTAATTCCCTGCACGTCCACCGCAATGATGCGCTTGTTTGTGAAAATCAGCTGGTCGCGGACGGTCTGAAATGCCATGACCACTTCCTCGCCGCCGATGAGAAGTCCGTTTACCTCGCCTTTGACGGCGTCAACGCTGATGGGTTTCAGATTCCATACGGAATCCTGATTGAAATTAACTGCCATAGTCGTTTTCTCCTTCCTGAATTGGGGAGGGGTTACTCCCATTCCACCGTCGCCGGGGGCTTGCTTGTGATGTCGTAGACAATGCGGTTGATGTGGGGCACCTCGTTGACGATCCGCACGGAAGCGCGATCCAGCACCTCGTAGGGGATACGCGTCCACTCCGCCGTCATGAAATCGCTGGTCGTGACGCTGCGAAGGGCAAGAACGTTTTCATAGGTGCGGCCGTCGCCCATGACACCGACGCTTCTGGCATTGGTAAGGACTGCGAAATACTGGCTGCAAATGTCTCCAAGGTCGGCCTTGGAGATCTCCTCCCGGAAGATGAAGTCCGCCTCCCGGAGAATGTCCAGCTTTTCCTTGGTCACGTCGCCCAGGATTCGAATGGCAAGGCCGGGCCCCGGGAAGGGCTGGCGGTGGACAAGATAATCAGGAAGCCCCAATTCTTTGCCCAGCAGCCGAATTTCGTCCTTGAAAAGATGATCCAGCGGCTCCAGAACGGCCTTGAACTGCTCAATGACCTCTCTGGGCAGGAGCTTGTTGTGGTGGCTCTTGATGACGTCGGCATCCCCCGCGCCGGACTCGATGACGTCGGGATAGATGGTACCCTGAGCAAAAAAGTCCTCCTTGGTGATGCCGAATTTCACGGCTTCATCCAGAAATACATACCCGAACTCCGCGCCAATGATCTGACGCTTGCGCTGGGGGTCTTCCACGCCCTTGAGCTTGTCCAGGAAGCGCTTCTCCGCGTCCACCCGGACAAAGTGGATGTTCCACTTGGCAAAGGCGGCTTCTACCTCGTCGCCCTCATTTTTGCGCATACAGCCGTGATCCACGAATACCGCGGTCAGCCGATCTCCTACCGCCTCGGCGAGCAACGCCGCCAGAACGGAGGAATCCACGCCGCCGGACAGCGCCAGCAGCACGCGGCCCTTGGGGCCGATGGTGTCCCGGAGCTGTGCCACGGTATTTTTGCAGAAATCCCCCATCGTCCAAGTGCCCTTGGCGCCGCAGATTTCGTAAAGGAAGTTGCGCAGCATCTGGCTGCCGAACTGGGTGTGATTCACCTCCGGGTGGAACTGAACACCGTAGAAGCCCCGGCTCTCGTCGGCAATGGCGGCATTGGGGCAGGCGTCGGTATGGGCGACCAGCGCAAAGCCCTCCGGAACCTTCGCCATGTAATCGCCGTGGCTCATCCACGAAATGGCCTGCTCCGGGATGCCCTTGAACAGCTTGCAGCCGGAATCGTAATAGGTGACGGTCTTGCCGTACTCCCGGGCGGTATCCTCCTGCGCGGCCGTGACCTGACCGCCCAGCGTATGCGCCATCAGCTGGCAGCCGTAGCAAATGCCGAGGATGGGAACCCCCAGCCGGAACACTTCCGGGTCAACGTGGGGAGATTCCTCCAGATACACGCTGTTGGGGCCGCCGGTGAAAATGATGCCCATGGGCGCAAAGGCGCGGATTTCGTCCAGGGTTGTGGTGTAGGGCTTGATCTCACAGTAGACGTTCTGCTCCCGTACCCGCCGGGCGATCAGCTGATTGTACTGTCCGCCAAAGTCCAGAATCAGGATTTTTTCTTGCATACAGTGGCTCTCCTTCCCTGCCCGCCGGTTAAATATTGATCTCCGCCTGTTCGCGGTCAATACCGGCGATCAGAGGGGCTACCTTTTTCACATAGCTTTCCACTTGCTCCGCACACCGGCCGGTGTACAGCATGGGGTCGAGAACGGCCTCCATCTCCTGCTTCGTCATGCCGAATTCCGGATGGTCGGCCAGATCGGCCAGAAGATCCCAGCGTTCGCCGTTTTTCATCTTGGCCGTGGCGTCCATGGAGCAGGTGCGGATGATCTCATGCAGCTGCTGACGGTCGCCGCCGTTCTTGACGCCCTCCATCATCAGGTTTTCCGTGGCAATGAAGGGCAGATACTCCCGCACGGTCTTCTCTACGATCTTTTCGTTCACGTGCAGGCCGTCGGTGACGTTCTGTGCCAGCCTGAGAATGGCGTCGGCGCAGAGGAAGCCCTCCGGCATGGAGATGCGCCGGTTAGCGGAATCGTCCAGCGTGCGTTCCAGCCACTGGGTGGAAGCGGTCATGGGAGCGTTCAGCGCGTCCGCCATCAGGTAGCGGGACAGGGAGCAGATGCGCTCGGAGCGCATGGGGTTGCGCTTATAGGCCATGGCGGAGGAACCGATCTGGTTCTTTTCAAAGGGTTCTTCCACCTGACGGTCGTGCTGCAAAAGTCGAATGTCGTTTGCCATGCGGTAGCAGCTCTGGGCAATGGAAGACAGGCAGTTCAGGATGCGGCTGTCCAGCTTTCTGGGGTAGGTTTGGCCGCAGACGTCGAAGCACTGACTAAAGCCAAAGTCGGCGCTGATGCAGCGGTTCATCTCGTCAATTTTTGCCGTATCCCCGTCAAACAGCTCCAGGAAGCTGGCTTCCGTGCCGGTGGTTCCCCGGCAGCCCAGGAATTTCATGGTTTCCACGACAAAATCCAGCTCTACCAGATCACTGACAAAATCCTGCATCCACAGCGTCGCCCGCTTGCCAACTGTGACCAGCTGGGCAGGCTGATAATGGGTGTAGCCCAGCGTGGGCGTGGCCTTGTACGTTTCCGCGAAACGGGAAAGGTTGGCGATGACCTTCAGCAGCTCTCCTCGGAGGTATTTCAGGCCGTCCCGGTAGAGAACGATGTCGGCGTTATCGGTGATATAGCAGCTGGTGGCGCCCAAATGGATGATACCGGCGGCGGAGGGCGCGGCCTTACCGTAGGTATACACGTGGGCCATCACGTCGTGGCGAACTTCCTTTTCCCGTGCCGCGGCACAGGCAAAGTCAATGTCCGTGATGTGGGCTTCCAGCTCCTCGATCTGTTTCTCGGTGATAGGCAGCCCCAGAGAATGCTCGGCCTTGGCAAGAGAAATCCAGAGCTTCCGCCAGGTCTCAATCCGCTTCTGCTGGGAAAACAGGTGCAGCATATAGTCGGAAGCATACCGGGTGCTTAAGGGGGATTCGTATTGATCCGTCATAGTCTGCCCCCCTGCTCAGCGAATGATGATGCTGTCCCGCTCCGGGCCTACGGAAACGTAGCCGATGCGGCAGCCAATCTTTTCTTCCACGTACTGCACGTAGTTCCGCGCCGCTTCCGGGAGATCTTCCCACTTGCGCACGCCGGAAATGTCGCACTTCCAGCCCTCCATGTATTCCATCACGGGCTTGGCGCTGCTTTGCAGCGTGGGGAACGGGAATTCGTCGATCACTTCCCCGTTCAGCTCGTAGTGGGCGCAGACGGGGATTTTGTCCAGATAGCTCAGCACGTCCAGCTTGGTCAGGGCGATGTTGGTCGCGGCCTGCACCTGAACGCCATAGCGGGTGGCTACCAAATCGATGGGGCCGACCCGGCGGGGACGGCCGGTCTTCGCGCCGTACTCGAAGCCCGCCTTCCGGAGGGCGTCCGCTTCGGCACCGAACATCTCACAGACAAAGGGGCCTTCGCCCACGCAGGTGGAGTAGGCTTTCACAACGCCGATGACCTCGTCGATCTTGGCGGTGGGCAGACCGGAACCCACGGGGGCGTAAGCGGCGATGGCGTTGGAGGAGGTGGTGTAGGGGTAAATGCCGTAGTCCAGATCCCGCAGAGCACCCAGCTGGGCTTCAAACAGGATCTTCTTCCCTTCCGCCTGCGCCTTGCGCAGATATACGCCGGTGTCGCAGATGAAGGGCTTGATTTTCTCGCAGTAATTGTCCATCCACGCTTTCAGCTCGTCCATGGTGACAGGCTCAGCGCCGTAAACGCCGGTAAGCGTCAGATTCTTCCACTCCAGCAAGTCCTGCAAATGCTCATAAAGATGCTCGGAATGCAGGAGCTCTCCTGCCATAATGGTCTTTTTCTGGTATTTATCGGAGTAAAAAGGCGCAATGCCCTGCTTGGTGGAGCCGTACTTTTTATCCTTCAGCCGGGCTTCCTCCAGACCGTCCTGAAGACGGTGCCAGGGCAGCAGCAGAGACGCCCGGTCGCTGATTTTCAGATTGTCCGGGGTGATGGGCACGCCCTTTTGGGCAACATCCTGCATTTCCTGCCACAGATTTTCCGGGTCAACGGCGACGCCGTTCCCGAGGATATTCACCACACCCTCCCGGAAAATGCCGGAGGGCAGCAGGTGCAGGGCAAATTTGCCGTGCTCGTTGATGACGGTATGGCCGGCATTCCCGCCGCCCTGATAGCGGATAACGATGTCATAGTGTTCGGTCAGCAGATCGACCATGCGTCCCTTGCCCTCGTCACCCCAGTTGATGCCGACGATTACAGTATTAGCCATTTTGGATTTCCTCCGATTCTAAAGTTGTAAGGATCGATGACAGCACGTTTACAGGGCGGAGGGGTTCCTCCGTCCTGTAGAATACGGTTATTTCAGATGTTCTTCCAGACGCTTCATGATCTCGGCGTAGGCTTCTTCCACGCCGCCCATGTCGCGGCGGAAACGATCCTTGTCCAGCTTCTCGTGGGTCTTGCTGTCCCACAGACGGCTGGTGTCGGGGCTGATCTCGTCAGCCAGAACGATGGTGCCGTCGGACAGGCGGCCGAATTCCAGCTTAAAATCCACCAGAGTCACGCCGCAGGTCAGCCAGAAGGCTTTCAGTGCGTCGTTGATCCGGAAGGAGTAGTCTTCAATGGTCTTGATCTCTTCGGGGGTCGCCAGCTTCAGAGCGAGGGCGTGATAGGTGTTGAGCAGCGGGTCGCCCAGCTCGTCGTTTTTATAGGAGAATTCAATGGTGGGCTGCTCGAACACAACGCCTTCCTCCACGCCGTAGTGCTTGGAGAAGGAACCGGCAGCGATGTTGCGGACGATGACTTCCAGCGGAACGATGGAGACCTTCTTTACCAGCGTTTCCCGCTCGGACAGCTCCTTGACAAAGTGGGTGGGAATGCCCTGCTTTTCAAGATAAGCCATCAGGCGGTTGCTCATCTGGTTGTTGATGACGCCCTTGCCTGCGATGGTGCCCTTTTTCAGCCCGTTGAAGGCGGTGGCGTCGTCCTTGTAATCCACGATCAGGAGTTCGGGATCGTCGGTGGCGAAAACCTTTTTGGCCTTGCCCTCATACAGCTGCTGCAATTTTTCCATTTGTGTTTACCTCCATATGTGTATTCATTGTCGGTTTCAGGAAACGGCGGCAGCCCACTGCGGCCCCCATCTCACACTCTTTAGAATACCACAATATGTGGCGGAACGCAATCATCATTTCCACGATATGTGCCGCTTTTGCGGGGCGAAAATTGGAACTTTTGTCTGCCCGTGCAGCCGCGGAAACCCGGTTATTTCCCGCTGTCGCCGTAGTTGGCGAGGACGCGGGCAGAGGGGTCGTTCACATTGCAGCCCTCCCAGGATTTGTTGGGCATCCAGAAGTCCACGATCATCTGGCTCTGTCCGGGATAGTATTTCTCGAAAATCTCCCGGTAAAGCAGGGACTCTTTGGTAAACGGCTGGGCATGGGTATACTTTGCCCGTTTTTCCTCAAATTCTTCCTGTGTATAGACGGTTTCGGCATATTCCTTGAGATAGTCCACCATGGAGTGACCCACGGCGTCGGAAAAAGCCGCCTTTTCCCGCCAGAGAATGTCGTGAGGCAGGTAATCGCCCTTTTCAAAGGCGTGACGCAGCAGATACTTGCCCTTTCCGTATTTGTTCAGCTTCATCTCCGGGTCAATGGCCATGACGTATTTGACAAAGTCCAGATCACCGAAGGGCACCCGCGCTTCCAGAGAGTTGACGCTGATGCACCGGTCTGCCCGAAGCACATCGTACATGTGCAGCTCCCGGATGCGCTTCTGGGCTTCCTCTTGAAACGCCTTGGCGGATGGGGCAAAGTCGGTGTACTTGTAGCCGAACAGCTCGTCGGAGATCTCGCCGGTGAGCAGAACCCGGATGTCAGTCATCTCATGGATGGCCTTGCACACCAGATACATGCCTATGCTGGCACGGATGGTGGTGATGTCGAAGGTTCCCAGCAGCTCCACCACCGGTTCCAGCGCGGCAAGAACGTCCTCCTTGGAGATGATGACCTCGGTATGGTCGCTGTGGATGTAATCCGCGACCTGTTTCGCGTATTTCAGGTCAATGGCGTCCTCACTCATGCCGATGGCAAAGGTGCGGATGGGCTTTTCGCTTTCCCGGGCGGCGATGGCGCACACCAGAGAAGAATCCAGTCCGCCGCTGAGCAGGAAGCCGACCTTGGCGTCGGCCACCAGACGCTTCTTCACACCGGCGACCAGCTTGTCGTGGATGTTGGCGCAGACCGTTTCCAAGTCATCGGGAAGCACATGGTCTACCGCTGCGATGTCGCAGTAGCGGACGAATTTCCCGTCGCAGTAATAATGTCCCGGAGGAAACGGCAGGATTTTGTCGGTCAGCCCCACCAGATTTTTCGGTTCGCTGGCAAACAGGATCGTGCCGTTTCTCTTGAGGATCAGCGGCGCCAGCCGTACGATCTCGCGGTAATAGCGCAAACCGTCCTCGCCGCCGTCGAGCGCAGTCTCAGGCTCATAATGAACCTGCACTTCGAGTGAGGCAATGTCGTCGGTCGGAATATACGGCGGGTTGGAAACAAGTACATCCAGCCCTTCGT
>ERZ779869.1306-NODE-1306-length-23583-cov-4.736102_pt1 | contig 23583 bp, 17 predicted proteins | sample MGYA00511557_ERZ779869 | MGnify/ENA primary metagenome ERZ779869 (study PRJEB29588, sample SAMEA2154620) | human gut metagenome | biome: human gut; feature: human-associated habitat; material: faeces | place: Denmark | collected 2008/2010 ... | reverse complement strand
GATTAAAAGAAAGGAATCGAGAAAATATGAAAGTTTTAATAGGAACAAATAATAAAGGAAAAGTTGAAGGTGCAAAGCAGGCATTTGAAAAATTTTACGAGAATGTATGATTTAACAAGAGAAGCATTTATAATGGCACTAACTGAATTTATAAATGGAGACATTTGGAGAGATTAGAAATATTATATTCGGCTTGTTCTAGATTTATGACACAATTCTGTATAATCTGGTACAATCCGGGGACGGAGGAAAAAATGTTACATAAAATGAAATTACAAGAAGATCCATTTGAAAGAATAAAAAGCGGAACTAAAACAGTAGAATTTAGATTGTATGATGAAAAAAGACGAATCATACAAATTGGCGATGAAATCGAATTTTCAAGATTGCCAGAATTGCAAGAAAAATTACTAGTAAAAGTAATAGATTTATACAGAGAAGACTCTTTTGAAAAATTATTTAAAAAAGTATTTGTAGGAGAAGATGAAGAAAAAATAATAGAAAAAGCAAAGTCGATGAACAGATTCTACACACCAGTGCAAGAAAAAGAATACGGCGTGGTGGGAATAAAAATAGAAGTAATAAAATAAAAAGGAGGGGATAAAATGGCATACGAACCAGGAGATTTAGCTATTAAAATAGATGGCTACAAATTAAACATAAGAGCAGCAGGAGTAATAATACACAATGGAAAAATATTATTACACAAAGGAGAAACAGCAAACCATTATGCCCTGCTGGGCGGACATGTGAGAATAGGTGAAAACTCACAAGACACAGTAAAACGTGAAATACAAGAAGAACTAGGCAAAGAAATAGAAATAACAGGATATATATCAACAATAGAAAACTTCTTTGAGCTAAAAGGAATAAAATATCATGAGATTATGTTCGTATACAAAGCAGAGTTTTGCAATGAAGAAGATAAAAAAATAGAATACACAATGAAAAATATGGAAGGCGGAATTGAAAGTGATATTCACTACGAATGGATTAAAATAGATGAATTAGACAAATATCCGCTGAAACCTAAAAAAATTATAAATGCTATAAAAAATGGAGAATATCCTGTACATTTAATAAATGAAAATTAATATAAGTGAAAAAGAATGCAGCAATTTGCATTCTTTAATTTTTTTTATAAATACATATTGACATTGTTACGTAACGATGATAAAATAATAATCAGAGAGATGAAAAAAAGTAATTAAGTTTCAGGAAAGGAAGAACAAAAATGGAATACAAGGTTTCAGAACTAGCAGAAAAAGCAGGTGTTACGAAAAGAACTATACACTACTACATAAGTAAAGGATTATTATTACCACCAGAAGGAAGCGGAGTAAACAGTGTATATAATGATGAACATTTAAACAGGATACTTCTTATAAAAAAATTACAATCAGAGTATATGCCATTAAATAGAATAAGAGAATATATTTTGGAAAATCCGACAGAAGAAATAAGAGAGTATAGTTTGGAAGATACTGAAAAAAATCCAAAGTTAAAATTGCAAGAAGAAACTTCAGAGTACAATAGTGAAAAAACCAGAATATCTGGAAGCGGTAAAGAAATATACATTAGAGAAAATGTATGTGACATATTTGAAATGAATTATTCACAAGAAAATGGTGAAAAATATAAGCATATTATTGAAAATGTAAAAAAATATGTAGAAAAAATGTTAGAAGATTAGATACATTTAGAAAGGAAATAAAAAATGAAAAATGTAGATTTAAGAGAGTTGGCTCTAAAGAAAGTAAAAATAACAGGTAATGTAATAGGAAAGTTTGGAACATTTGAAATTGAACAAATGTACAAAAATAATACAAAAGAAGTTTTAGAAGTTGGGTACACATTTCCAATAGTAGAAACTGCAACAGTTGTTGGATTTGAAATAAAGGTTGGAGATAAAATATTAAAAGGAAAATGCAAAGAAAAGGGCGAAGCAAAAAGAGAATACCAACAAAACATTGTTAAAGGTAACAGTGCTTACATGATGGAACAAGAAACGGGCAACATATTTAAAATATCAGTTGGAAAAATTGATAAGGACGAAGAAGTAACTGTAAAAATACAATACATAGATAAATTCGAAATTATAGACAACCAGATAGAAATATTAATACCAACACTTGTAACGCCAAGATATAAATCAAATGTTACAAACAAATTAATATATGGAAAAACTAATTATACAGTAGATTTTACTATAAATATAGACAAAACTTTAAACGTAGAAAATATAAATTGCCCAAGCCATAAAATAAACATAATAGACGAAAAAAACATAAAAGTAGAAAATTATGATTTATCAAAAGACTTTAAACTAGATATAAAATTAAAAAATGAGTTATCATCAAAAGCAATTATATCAAAAACAAGAGATGGTAAAGACATGTTATATCTATCATTCATGCCAGAAATAGACGATGTATACGAAGATAGCGAAAAGGAGTATTTATTCTTAATTGATATATCTGGTTCGATGATGGGCGTTAAGTTAGAAGAAACCAAAAGAGCAGTAATCGAATGCTTAAAGCAATTAGACGAAGGAGATAAATTCAACATAATTGCGTTTGACCATGAATTTGAAGTGATGAGTGCACATGCAATAGAATATAACGAGAAAAATATGCAAGAAGCGGAAAGATATATTAACAGTTTGCACGCTGCAGGAGGTACAGAAATACTAAATCCAATAAAATTTGCACTATACGAAAATACAGAAAAAGTAATATTACTATTTACTGATGGTCAAGTTGGAAATGAAAAACAAATAATAGATTTTGTAAAAGAACATGGAAAAAACAGTAGAATATTTCCATTCGGAATAGATTCAAATGTAAACTCATATTTTATAAAACAGTTGGCTAAAGCTGGTAATGGTAAAGCAGAATTAATACAACCAAATGAAAAAATAGATGATAAAATAATAAGAACATTTGCAAGAATACAAACACCAATGGTAGAAGACATACAAGTAGATTATGGGCAAAATAAATTAGTAGATGAAATAAAAGAAGAAAACAGTCTATTTAACTATGAATTCTTTAACGTATTTGCAAAAATAGAAGAGATAAAAGACGACATAGAATTAAAAGGAAAAATTTTAGGCAAAGAATACACATGGAAAATTGCTAAAGAAAAAATAACTAACACTGATGTAGACCTAGAAGTACTATTTGCAAAACAAGAAATAGAACGTTTAGAAGATTACATTAAAAATACATATGATTACGAAAAAATAGAAAATTACAAGAAAATGATAATAGACATAGCTGTAAAATACAATATAAATTCTGAATACACATCTTTTATAACAGTATATGAAAGAGAAAATAAGCTACTTGATGTACCTCAATATCAAGAAACAACATTAAGTAACAAGTTCATGTTTGATGCATTTGAAGGAATAGATGCAATGGATTATGAATGTGAAGAAAGCTTTTCGGGTTCAGCTCAAAGAATGTTTAATACTTCAAATTTATTTGGAGCTAGTGCTGATACTCATTCGGTAAAAGGAAGCACTAAAGGTTCAGGAGCTCTTAATATTCCAAGTTTTATGAAAAAATCTAGAGTAATAAGCCCAAAATATGAAGAAGCATTGCGTTGGGATGCCAAAAATAATAGGACAACAGAACTATTAGATGAAAAAATTAACGAATATTACGAAAAATTTATTAAGCAAGAAGAAAAATCAATATTAACATATTTACTATATGCATTATATGATTTTAAAAAAGGAGCACAAAAAATTGATTATGAAAAATTAATACAATTCTTAGAAGCACACAAACAAGAAATAAGAAAATCAGAATTATATATGCAATTAATCTGCAGATACTATGAAGACATGAAAATAGATTTTACTGATAATCGAGAAAAATTATTAAACATTATCGACGAAGATTACAAAAAATTAATTTTAACAAATGCAAAAATAAAAGTATATAAAAGTGTAATAACAGAAAAAGGAGTAGAGCAAATTATAAAAGAAAACAAAATATCAGAAAACATAGATAACGTAATTTGGTATTTATATAGCAAAATGGTTATACAATTTTAGAAAAAGTGATATAATGTTGAAAAAAATAATAGGAGAGAAAAAAATGGAAACAACAGTATATCTAATAAGACATTCAGTAAGACTTAACATGAAAAACAACATAGAAAGTTACAATACGACTCAGGAAAGCCTAATAAAAAGTGAAAAAATAATACTAAGCGTTACAGGAGAAATAAGAGCAGAAAAGTTAAGCAACGAAAAAGAACTGCAAAACATAGATGTAGTGTACGCAAGCAACTGTGTAAGAACGTTGCAAACAGCAAAATATTTAATGGAGAAACAAAATCTTAAGGCTAATCTTGATGAAAGACTAGACGAAAGAAGAACCGGAAAACCAAATGATAAAGAATATCCAGATTGGTACACAAGACAATTCAAAGATGAAAACTTCAAAACAGAAGGCGGAGAAAGTCAAAAAGATGTAAGAGAAAGAATGGAATCAGTATTCAATGAAATTGTAGAGAAAAATAAAGGCAAAAGGATTGCAATTTTCACACATGGAAATGCCATGACCTTTCTACTCATGAAATGGTGCAAAGTAGAAAACGTAACTCCAAACAAAGAAATAACACTAAGCTACAATGGAAAAATCATCTTTAACAAAAGACTAAATTCACCTGAGGTATTCAAGTTGACATTAGATGGAGAAAATAATGTAAAAAATATAGAAAACATAGAATTTGCAGACTTAGAATTTGATGACTTTAATATATAAAAATTGAAATGAAAATTATATACTGAAATTATAAATAATTCCAAAACTAAATAATTTAAATGAGTATATAGAACAATTTGTGGAAAGTTGCCCAAAATTTTCTGATATACTCGTAAGATAAAATGAAAGTTTTTACTGGAGCTAAAAAATAAACTAAATATTAAAAGGCTGAGCTTAATTCTGCTCAGTCTTTTCTCCTAAATCTTGAGTAAATCTTAACAAATATCCATCTGGGTCTTGTATTAAAAACTCTTTATTTCCTAACATTTTATCATCGTGTCTATACCAATTTTCCTCGATATCAAAAGCAATTGCATAATTATTTTCTTTGAAGTTATTATATATTTCATCAAGGTCGTCAACTTCTAATTGAAAGTTAATTCCATTGCCAAAAGGGTATTTCAATTCTCCGACATCCCACTTATCATTATCAGACAATTCTTGTAGCATAAATTGAATATTATCCAAAGATATGAATGCAAATTTATCCTCAGGTCTATCATATTCAACTTTAAAACCAGCCATTTTATAAAATTTTAAGCTATCTTCTAAATTAGTTACAGATAACTCTGGAATATTTTTATTCCAATTTATATAATCTTTAGATCTTAGAATTATACTTTCAAAATATTGCTCTTGAAAGTCAGTCAATACTTTAATTTCTTCATTAGTAAAAGTTTTATTTTCTGGAACAACAACTAATTTATCGTCATTGTCATTTGTCCTATGGATTATTGCAATGCACTTTCCAGTAAAAGTTTCTAGCGGTTCATAGATTCCTAAAACATAAGAATCTAATTCTTCGCCATCATCACTTATAGTATTAGGAACATAACCGTAATTTACTGGATAAATAAATCCGTGCTTTGGATGTTTGCTACCCATAGGCCTATCAATTTTTATTGTTACTATTTTATTTAAATATTCTAGATTATTCATGGTTATTCTCCTGATTTTTAGAAATTATTTATAAAATTTACTATATGTTAATATTAGCATAAATTATTGTTAGATTTCAACTGCTGGGTAGGTCTTTATATAAGTATAAATGATGTAGAATTAAAAATAATGCTCAAAGAGGTTCAAAAAGTATATTTTCTTGTGAAACAGACTTTTTTAGATTTTTGGTGCAAACTAATAAATTAAATGATATAATTAGACTAGAAAACACTAAAAAATGGATTAATTAATGTAATAAGAAAGGGGATAATATGTTAGTTGTTTATAAGGGATATGAAAAAGAGTTCTTGGAAAGAGAGAAAGATAAAAGGTTAGTAGATACTGAAATAGAAAATAAAATTAATATTAGTAAGACTCTAGATAAAGTTTCAAAAGAAGTTATGGCGGCAATTACACAAAATTATACAAGACTTATGAACGAAGACTTGTGGATAACATATGAAGAATTATCTGCATGCCATGAGGCATTGACTGCAATAGCAAAAGTTTTTAATATAAAGATATGTGTATATGATAACAATAAATATTACAATATATATCCTGTGGAATACTATGACAAAGAATATATGGAATCATTATTGAAAAATCAGAATGATGATTCTTATGAAAATGAAAATATGGATCTGATATATTCATATGTGTATGAGATAAATGGAAAATATTATGTTCAGTATAATAACTATGAATATGATGATAGGGATCAAATAAGTGTAAAGAAAAGATACCAAGCTGAAAAGAATGATTTAATATTAGCAAAAGATGTTGAATTTGTTTTTGAGCTAAGTGACAATAAAGAACTTTATTTACAGAATGTAATTGAGTGCGAAAAATACAAAAAAATAGGAATTGTTATAAATATAGACGATGACATTACAAAAGAAATGTTTACCGGTATAGTAGGTTATTTTCAAAGTAATGGAATAGAAGTATTTAAATTTGAAAATGGTGAAAAAAGAAGAATAAGAGAAAAAGAATATATAGATATAGCAAGGAATGAAATAGGAATCCCTAACTTCGAAAAATTTAAGCCTATAAAAATATATAAATCACCTAATGAAAATAATGAAACAATAGAAATAACGCAAAAAGAAATCATAGATGCAATAGTGGAGCAAATAGAAATAAGTAAAGACAATAATGATGGTAAGAATTCGGTATATAGAGATATTTTTGTAACTGCTCCAACTGGAGCTGGAAAGTCTGTAATGTTTCAAATACCTGCTGTGTATGCAGCAAACAAATTTGGATCATTAACTATTGTAATTTCTCCATTGGTAGAATTAATGAATGACCAGGTTGAAAATCTAGAGGAGAGAGGTTACCATAAAGCAGCAAGAATAAATTCAGATATAAATCCTTTCGATAAGCAAGAAATTCTTAAAAAGATAGATGTAGGGGAAATAGATATTTTGTATTTAAGCCCTGAAGCTTTATTGTCATATTCTATAGAAAATATAATTGGAACAAGAGATATATCAGCAATAATAATAGACGAAGCACATATTGTAACAACATGGGGACAAGGATTTAGACCAGATTATTGGTATTTAGGTACATATATAGAACGATTAAGAAGAGCTAGATATAAAGGAGGTAGACTTGATTTAACATCTAGAAAATATAAATTTCCAGTGTGTACATTTACTGCAACAGCTGTAATGGGCGGAAAAGATGATGGAGTGCTAGAAATATCACAAAGCTTATTTTTAAGAAACCCAATAACATATATAGGAGAAATAAAAAGAGACGATATTGATTTTGACATAAAAATACATGATGAGAGTTTGAACAAAACGGAAACAATGCTTTCTAAAACTGAAAATCTAAAAGAAAGATTAGAAGAATGGGATGAAAAACAGGAAAAATCATTAGTGTATTTTCCATATAATTCAACTGCAATGGATGCATATTATAGAAGAAATGGCTTCGAAATGCTTGATGAGACAGAAGAAAAAGTAGGACTATATACAGGAAAAACAGATAAACCACTAAAAAGAAAATCTGCTAAAGACTATAAAAGTGGAAAAATAAAGTTCATGTTTGCAACAAAGGCTTTTGGAATGGGAATAGACATTAAAGACATAAAAAATGTGTATCATTATGCAGAGGCGGGAAATTTGAATGACTATGTACAAGAAATAGGCAGAGCTGCAAGAGATAAAGAAATGACTGGAATGGCATGCATGGATTATTATAAAAAAGATATGAATTACGCAAATCAACTCTTTGGAATGTCTGCAATAAAACAGTATCATATAGAAGGCTGTATGAGAGTATTAAGTAATGTGTATAAAAGAAGTAGGAGACAAAATAATTTAATAACTCCACAAGCATTTGAAACTGTATTTGCAAAAGCTGGTGACCTTGAAAATACAGTAAAAACAGCATTACTCAATATAGAAAAAGATTTAAATTCACAATTTAAATTTCCAGTAATAATAACAAGACCAAGATCTATGTTTACCAGTGCTTTTATTGTTATTGATAAAGAAATAAAAGATCAATTTGAAAAAAGCGAGTTCTATAAATATGTAAAACTACTAGCGAAAGGAAGAAACAACGAAAAAGAAAGAGATTATCAAGTAACTGATTTTGGTGATATATATTCAATCGATTTAAAAAGGTTATGGGAAGAGAAATTCTCTAGAATATCTTTCCCACAGTTTAAATACACATTTTATCAGGAAAGAGAAAAAATATTTGAAGAATTTGCAGAAAAAATACATCCTAGAACAAAAATAGAGATACAAACAATAAATGAAGAGGAAACATTTGTAGGAGTAAAGGAAAAGTTAATAGAATGTATAGACAAAGTAAATAAAGTATTAGCAAAATTACAAGCAATGCAAGGCGAATTTACTATAAATGAATTGAAGAAAGAACTAAATGAGGAATTCAAAGATAAAATAATAACTGAAAACATTGCAAATGGATATTTTAAGTGCATAGAAGATCCAGAATTATTGATAAGGGATTTTGTAACAACAAAGACTATTGGAGAAATAGTAAAATACAGAATAAATTCATCAAGCTATAAAGCACTTGCAGATAAAATTTTATACAGAAGCGGTATTATAAATGAGCTGGACAAGGCTGAATGTACAAAAATAGTAAAATACAAAAATGTAGATAAAAAATCAATAGGCCAAATTATAAGAGCATTAAATATATTATCAATATTTAACTTGATACAATATGATATGTATGGTGGAGAGAACCCAGAAATATTTATTCGTTTAAACGATCCGGCTAAAATACAAGCGATTGCAGATGGAAAAGTAAAATATAAAAATAAGATAGTGGAGAAGGCAAAAGATAAACACGAAAGAGATGTGCAAATTCTTGAAAAATTCATTTTAGAACTAAAAAGTAAAGAAGAAAGATGGAAATTCATAGAAGACTATTTTTTAGGGAAGGATGTGTTAAGTAGCGAGGAAGAAGCAAAAAGTGAATAAAATATGTTATTTTATACAATTTATGTTGGAAAAAAAGAGAAATTTAGTTGAAGATGTGTAGCCTGCAAATTACAAGTTATAGAGGAGGATTTTATTTGTATGGATAAAGACGATATAAATATTTGGAGATTTAATTTACATACCCACGAGGGCGCAGAAAAGCAGAAAGAGACCTTTGAATATTGCGAACAAAACAGTATAATTGGTACAGGGTGGAGAACAGATATTAGACTAATGAGTTCGAAAGATGAGTATATTCCTGATAAGGAATTTTATCATAGATTGGATACTTTTTCATTTTCTAATCAAAAAGGATTTAAAAAAGCAATGAAATCTTTAAGGGAAATGAAAAAAGATGATTTAATATGGACTAGAAAAAATAACTGCTATTATATTTGCAGAGTTACCGAAAACGCAAGAGACTTTATGCCTGGAGAAAGAGAAAAAACAATAGAAGATAGATGTTATGATATTTGGCATTATGTTCCTTGTGAATATGTAAAAATTGGTACAGAAGATAATGTTATAGGGGAAATAGTAAGAAGTTTTAATATGGGAGTAGTATGCCATATAAGAGGTAGAGGAAAAGACAATATTGTAAAAGAATTTTCTAAAAAAACATATAATCAATACGCAGGCAAAGAATACTATAAAATAGAAAAACCAAAAAATAAATGGGATTATTTGTGGGAAAGTATAGGTGCGTTAGAAATTGAAGAATTAGTTGGTCTATATATGCAAATTGAATTAGGATATGGTATATATACTTCAACTAATAAAAAAGATACAAAAGAATATGAATATATATTATTTAAAAGGCAGAATCCAAAAGAAAGAGCAAAACTACAAGTCAAAACTTCTGGAATAAATCTTAATGAATATAATGTAGGAGATATACCATTTTACTTCTTTACATTAGGTAATTACTATAAAGATGGAAAAGTATTAAAAGAAGATGAAAAGGAGAAATATCAAAAATTAAACAAGGTAAAATTTCTAACAAAGGAAGAATTATTGGGATTTTCCAAAAGAAATGAAAAAGTATTACCATATAAAATCAATTGGTTTTAGTAAAAAAATATAATAATTGATGAAACTAAAATAAAGCTAAAAAATATTAGAAGAATTAGAGATAAAATATAAAGACATAAAACCGCATACACCAAAGCAAAACGGAAGAGCAGAAAGAAGTCATAGAAAAGACCAAGAAAGATTTTATTACAAAAGAGTATTTTATAGTTTAGAAGATTTAAGAAACTGAGGAAAAGAATATAATAATTTTCCGATGAGATTGCTAGGACGGTTGAGCCCAAGAAAATTCATAAAAAAATATAAAAGTCAAGAAGAATCGTTATTTGCAATATAGGTGCTCAAAGTATTTATTTTAAATAATTTGTGACAAATGATTGACTAACCTACAAAAATTTGACTGTTTTAAACCAAAACTATTGTTTTTTCTATCAATCTGTGATATCATAGATACCGTAAAACATACCTTACTCATGGTTTTAGGATAAAACTCCACTAAATCTAAGAATAAGGCAAATAAAAATTAGGAGGAAATGAAAATGACAAAGGAAAGAAAACAAGAAATTATTGCTACTTACAGAAGAGATGAAAAGGATACTGGTTCTCCAGAAGTTCAAATAGCTCTTTTAACAGAAAGAATCAATAATTTAACAGAACATTTAAAAACACATCAAAAAGATAATCACTCAAGAAGAGGATTATTACAAATGGTTGGAGCTAGAAGAAGCTTATTAAACTATTTAGCTAAAGAAGATGTTCAAAGATACAGAGACATCGTAGAAAAATTAGGACTTAGAAAATAATAAAGACATAGGGCGTTTTACAAATGATAAAGCGCCCATTTTTACAAATTTACAGAAAAAATTTTTGTTATTTTGATGCAAAAAAGCATAAAATAATAAAAAATTCATTTTAAAGTCACATTAAAGTTGTATAACCATACTTGTAAAATTAGAGGTAGCTTGTATAAAATGTTATGTTTTAAAATAATTCAACATACAAAGAATAACTTAAATAACATTTTATAGAGGTTACAATCTAAGTACAAGTATTGCTTATAAATAAATTAAAAGGAGAGATATTATGTACAGAAAATTTGAAACAGAGTTAGCTGGAAGAAAGCTAACAGTTGAAACAGGAAGAGTTGCAGAACTTGCAAATGGTGATGCAATTATTCACTATGGAGACACAGTTGTAATGGTAAATGTTACAGCATCTAAAGAGCCAAGAGAAGGAATTGATTTCTTCCCACTATCAGTTGATTACGAAGAGAAACTATATGCAGTTGGAAAGATTCCAGGAAGCTTCCAAAAAAGAGAAGGTAAGCCAGCAGACAAGGCTATTTTAACATCAAGAGCTATAGATAGACCTATCAGACCTTTGTTTCCAAAGGATTTTAGAAATGATGTATGTGTTGTTGCAACAGTTTTATCTGTTGAACAAGATAATAGCCCAGAAGTTTGCGCTATGATTGGTGCATCAGTTGCACTATCAATTTCAGATATTCCATTTGGCGGACCAACAGCGGCTGTAAATGTTGGATATGTTGATGGACAAATTGTTATAAATCCAACAGTTGCTCAAAGAGAGCATAGCAGATTAAAATTAACTGTTGCTGGAACTATGGAAAAGGTTACAATGATTGAAGCGGGAGCAGATGAAATACCAAACGACACAATGCTTGATTGTATAAAAGCCGGACATGAAGAAATTAAAAAGCTTTGCAAATTCATAGAAGGAATAAAAGAAGAAGTTGGAAAGCCAAAATTTGAATATGTTTCTTTTGCAACAGACAAAGATATATATGCTGAAATTAAAGAAAACTTCAAAGAGAGAATGTATCAAGATGTACAAGCTGTGGATAAAGAAGTTAGAGATGCCAACATGGATAAATTAGCAGAAGATATTCAAGCATATTTTGTTGAAAAATATGGAGAAGAAGAGACAGAAGCAAAGAGCACAGAAATTGCAAACAGCATACACGACCTAGAAAAAGAATGTGTAAGAGAGATGATCTTTAAAGAGCACAAACGTCCAGATGGAAGAAGAATAGATGAAATAAGACCACTATCTTGTGAAGTTGGAGTTTTACCAAGAGTACACGGAAGCGCAATATTTACAAGAGGTCAAACACAAGTATTATCAGTAGTAACACTTGGAACAAAATCTGAAGAACAAGAATTAGATGGATTAGACGAAGAAGAATCTAAGAGATACATGCATCAATACAACTTCCCATCTTACTCAGTTGGCGAAGCAAGGCCATCACGTGGACCAGGAAGAAGAGAAATTGGACACGGTGCATTAGCTGAAAAAGCTCTAGTTCCAGTAATTCCATCAGAAGATGAATTTCCTTATACAATAAGAGTTGTATCAGAAGTATTATCTTCAAATGGTTCAACATCACAAGCAAGTATTTGTGGAAGTACTTTAGCACTTATGGATGCAGGTGTTCCAATAAAGAAACCAGTTGCAGGAATATCAACAGGACTTGTTACATCAAAAGAAAATCCAGATGAATATGTAATGCTTACAGATATTCAAGGAATAGAAGATTTCTTCGGAGACATGGACTTCAAGGTTGGTGGAACAAAAGATGGTATAACAGCTATCCAAGTTGACATTAAAAACGATGGACTAACATATGATATAATCAAAGAAGCTTTTGAAAGAACAAAAGTTGCACGTGATTATATATTAGACGAAATAATGAAACCACAAATAGCAGAGCCAAGAGCTGAATTATCTAAATATGCACCAAGAATAATTACAACAACAATCAATGTAGACAAGATTAAAGATGTAATAGGACCTGGTGGAAAAATGATAAACAAAATTATAGATGCAACAGGTGTTAAAATAGACATTGAAGAAGATGGAAGAGTTTGCATTTATACTGATGATGCTGAAAACGGAAAGAAAGCTTTAAAGATGATTGAAGATATTGCAAAAGATATCGAAGTTGGAAAAGTTTATGACGGAAAAGTTACAAGAATAATGAACTTTGGAGCTTTTGTTGATATTGGTGGAGGAAGAGAAGGATTACTTCATATTTCTAAAATATCAAACAAGAGAGTTGAGAAAGTTGAAGATGTTTTAGCAGTAGGCGATGAAATTAAAGTAAAAGTTTATGAAATAGATAATCAAGACAGAATTAACTTAACAATGAAAGACTTAGAAGAAAATAAAGAAAACAAAGAAGAACACGTAGAAGAATAATAAATGCAACACGTAAAAGTAGCAATAAATATCAAAATTCGACAACAGTTGCAAATATATGAATAAGTAGTATAATATAGATGTGGGGAATGAAAATTCCCCAACAGTATAATAATTGAAGGATTGATAAAATGAAGTATTTATATATAATACAACAAGCAATGGTTTGGATTTTAACTATATATTGGGTATATCAGTTGATAGTAAGTTTATGTTCACTTGTAAAATTAAAAGATAAACCATTGGTTGAAGAAAAGGACCATAAGTTTATGGCAATTTTGCCAGCTCATAATGAGGAAAATGTTATAGGAAACCTAATAGAAAGCTTGAAAAAACAAGATTATCCTGCCAATTTAATAGATATTTATGTAATTGCAGATAATTGTACGGATAATACGGTTAAGATTGCAAAAGAAGCTGGAGCAATTGTTTTAGAGAGAAAAGAAGATGACCCTAAAAAAAGAACAAAAGGAGCTGCTCTTCAATGGTTTTTAAAACAAAAAATAGAAGAAAATGCAGATTATGATGCATTCTGTGTATTTGATGCAGATAATATTGTAGATAAGGGATTCTTTACTGCAATGAACAAAAAACTTTGCCAAGGTGAAGAAGTTGTTCAAGGTTATAGAGATATAAAAAATCCAACAGATAGCTGGGTTTCTGCAGGATATGCAATATTCTATTGGACAATGCACAGATTCTATCATTTAGCTAGATACAATTTGGGATTATCAGCTCTTTTGAATGGAACTGGATTTATGGTTAAATTTGATATAATAAAACCAACAGGTTGGAACACAGACACTCTAACAGAGGATATAGAATTCTCTTTGAAACGTATAATACAGGGTAAAAGAGTCGGCTGGGCAACAGATGCCATAGTATATGATGAACAACCAGTAGGATTTAAACAATCATGGTCACAAAGATCAAGATGGACAATAGGACATATTCAATGTTTACAAGAATACACAAAACCACTAGCTGGAGCTGTGAAGAAAAATAAAACATTGATGAATTTTGATGGACTTTTGTACATGATGGGAAGTATTCCAATGTTTATAATGACTATTGTGTTATTGTTAATAAACTTTGTAATGTTCATATTTGGTGGAATGACACCAATGGATTTATTAATAAACTGCTTAAGATATATATTACCAACATTTTTCTTGCCAATATTTGTTGGAATTGTAATAATGATAATTGAAAGAAAACCAATAAGACCAATGTTAAAGGGACTTGCTTTATACCCATTGTTCTTAGGCTCATGGTTATTAATAAACTTCAAATGCTTATTCGTACGTGATACAAAGTGGGAAAAGATAGACCACGTAAGAGATATAAAAATAAAGGATGTAGCATAGCGATATACAATTAAAAAGAGAAAGTGGACACTTAAAAAAGTGTTTACTTTCTTTTTTATGAATAAAAACTACAAAATTCAACACAGTAAAACTGGGAAAATTCAATAAAATATTGCGAGAAAAAAATATTAATGATATACTAATTTTATTAAAATAAAACTGAGGAGGAAAAAATATGAAAAAGAAGAGAAAACAGACTGAAAGCCTTGAGGCTGTATACACACGCACACACGGACATTCTAAAGAAAGAGGAATAACGTTAATTGCACTTGTAGTTACAATTGTTGTGTTGCTAATACTAGCAGGAGTAAGTATTAATCTAGTTTTAGGCAACAATGGAATAATTTCTAAAGCTAAAGAATCAAGAACAGAGACCAGAATGTCACAAATAGATGAACAGGTAAAATTAGCCATAGGAGACGCTTACGCAGATGGAATAGGAAGCATAACAGACAGTGGATTAAAATCAGCTTTGAATAATCGCCTTGGAGAAGGCACATACGATATAAGTGGAGACGAAACAACTGGCTGGAAGGTAACAGTAAAAGAAACAGGAAAGACATATGATATTACAGCCAATGGAGATACTGGTTCATCTGAAGAATCTGGAACAACTGTAGATTGGGATGCAATACTGGAGGATGCAAAGAAAAATCCGGAAAAGTATAAAGACGAAAATCAATCTGGAACAAATGGAGATATCGGAATTGGAACAGATGGTTTAACGGTAAACATGGATTGGTGGAATGCGAGGATAATAAACGAAAATGAAATTGCACTTGGAAATAATGACGGCTGTGGTTTTAATGTTGGTTATTCAGGAGATATTATTGATGGGAAGATAGTTGGTAAGGTGCCGGAGTATGTAAAAAAAGCAGGGAAAGATGAATTTTACAAGGTAACAAGTTTGGAATATGCGTTTGCATTTACAGATTTAGTAATAGCACCAGAATTACCTAGTGGAGTTACAAATATGATGTCTACATTTATATCTTGTGAAAAATTAGAAAAAGCCCCCAAAATACCAAATAGTGTTACAAATATGAGTAGGACATTTTATGAATGCACAAGCTTAACATCAGCTCCAGAAATTCCGAATAGTGTTACAGATATGAGCAGTACGTTTAACAGGTGCACAAGCTTAACAACAGCTCCAAAAATTCCAGATGGTGTTACCAGCATGAACCGAACTTTTACAGAATGTAGAAGTCTAGCAATTGTTTCAGAAATACCAGAAGGAGTCGAAGACATGGCACTTACATTTTGCTCATGTGTAAATTTGACAACAGCACCAACAATTCCAAGTAGTGTTACTAATATATCAGGTACATTTTATGGTTGTGAAAAGCTTACAGGAGTTGTAGTAGTAAATCCGAAAAAATTTATTGCCAATGGTGGATGTGGATATTTCGATGATAAAAATGGATATACTGCTTGCTTTTCTGGTACAAAATTATCAATTATGCTTAAAGGCACATCACCATATCTTACAGAAATTGCGGCAACAGCAACAAATGGAAACGTTACAGTTCAAACAACAAGTGAATAATAATAAATAAAACTAAGGCGATTACCGCTTATAATCCAAGGTTAACAATTGTTAAAGTTAAGCCTTGCTGTGCGAGTAAATCGCCTTATATTAAAGGAGCAAATGTGAAAATTTTATTAAAAATAGGCAAAATTATTTTAAAGTATATACTAATATTTATAACAGTATTGCTTATTGCATTTGGATTGCTAGTAGCAACTGCTAAAATACCAAAGCAAGCAATAATGGAAAAGATGCAGGAGTCTGTTAGCTTTTTTAAAAAAAATGCGGGAATGGAAGAGATTCAGAAGAGAAGAGAGTATACTGGATTGCATTATTATGCTGACTCAATATTAATGAATATTATATACTGCGTTGATTCTGAAAAACCTGTGGAATCTGTTATGTGGGCTAAGTATTATGAGACTGTAAAAGCCGATGTTAATAATGATTTTATTAAAGTAGTTGAAAAGGGTAAAGAGCCAAATCAACAATATATTCGATATTGGCATGGTAGCATGGTGATACTAAGACCTTTGCTTGTGTTTTTTAATTTTGAACAGATACTCCTAATTAATAAGATTACGATGTGGTTTTTAGCAATAATTTTACTTGTAATATTGTTTAAAAACAGCAAGACACTTGCAGTTGCGTACATAATATCTATGGTGATGATTGCTTTTCCAATTGTACCAATGTGCTTGGAATACACATGGACATTTTATATAATGCTGATAGCATCGACTTTAGCAATTTTAATAGAGAAAAAAGGAGATAAGCATTTTCTTACATTAATTTTTATAACAGGAATGCTAACATGTTACTTTGATTTTCTTACGACAGAGATTATAACACTTTTTGTTCCTTTAGTATTTGTTTTGTATATTAGAAAGAAAGAAGGAAGAATATCTAGTTTTAAGGAAGGTTTTTTACTGTTAATAAAGGCAACTGTATTGTGGGGAATAGCTTATATTGGAATGTGGCTAGCAAAATGGTTATTAACATCTTTCATATTCCATATAAATGTGATACAATATGTAAAAGATAATGCAATGCTTAGAATAAATGGACTACAGGGGTTAACTTCTTATCAAGAGATGTATTGGGGCGCTATATTTAAGAACTGGCACAATTTATACCCAATAAATATTGTAAAGAGAAACTCTCATTTGATAATAGGGGTTGTTGTTTTTATTGCAATTATACTTGTGAGCTTTGATTGGAAAAGTATAAAGAAAAAGTGGATGGCACTTATCTTACTAATAATGGCACTAGCACCATATGTAAGATATTTAATACTTGCAAATCATTCATATAGACATGCTTTTTTTACATTCAGAGACCAGATGATTACTGCTATTTGTATAGTTCTAATATTTGCAGAATGCTTAAATTATAAAATATTATTTAAAGAAATAAAATTTAGTAGGAGATAATATGGGAGAAGTTGAACTAACAATATTGATGCCTTGTTTAAATGAGGAGAAAACAATAGAAATATGTATAAAAAAGGCTAAGGAATTTTTAAAGAAGAACAATATAAATGGAGAAGTGCTAATAGCCGATAATGGAAGCACTGATCAATCACCAATAATTGCTGAAAAGAATGGAGCAAGAGTTGTTTTTGTTAAGGAGAAAGGCTACGGGAGTGCTCTGATAAATGGAAGCAAGGAGGCAAAAGGAAAATATACTATAATGGGAGACTGCGACGATAGTTATAATTTCCTTGAATTAGAAGGATTTATAGAAAAACTTAGAGAAGGTAATGACTTTGTAATAGGAAATAGGTTCAAAGGGAAGATGGAAAAAGGAGCAATGAAAATGTCACATCAATATATTGGAACACCTGTAATATCTTTGGTTGGACGCATATTGTACAAAGTAAATATAGGGGACTTTAATTGTGGACTTAGAGGGTACGATACTAAGAAGGTAAACGATTTACATTGCGAATGTACGGGGATGGAGTATGCTACTGAGATGATAATAAAAGCAAAAAAGAATAATCTAAAAATAGTAGAAGTTCCAATAAATTTTTATAAAGATGGAAGAAGCCATGCATCACATTTGAATACTGTAAGAGATGGAATAAGACATTTAAAAGTACTATTAAAAAGGTCATAAGGAGGCAAAATTAATGAAAGAGAAGATACAGAAAATTTTTAAACCCCAATACATTCATATAGCTGTAATTATATTAGGAATAATATTCATGAGTTTATCAATATTTCACACGAATATGTGGTTCGATGAGAGCTATACAATAGGAATTGTAAGGCATTCTTTTTCAGAAATATGGAATATAACAAGTTATGATGTGCATCCACCTTTTTACTATTTCTGCCTACATATTTTGAATTTGATATTTGGAGAGAATATTATTATTTATAGATTGTTCTCGGCAATTACAATTGCCCTAACTGCGATACTAGGGTATACACATATTCGTAAAGATTTTGGAAAAAAAGTTGGCTTTTGGTTTTCTTTCTTAGCACTAATGCTACCGGTATCAGCTCAATACGCTGGAGAAATAAGAATGTATTCTTTAGGAATGCTTCTTGGAACTATTATGTGCATATATGCTTATAGAATTTATAAGAAAGATATTCATAAATTGACATATGTATTTTTTGGACTAAGTAGCTTGGCTTTAGCATACACTCATTATTATGGAGTGCTATTGGCAGGAGTTATAAACTTGGCTCTATTCATATATTTAATCAAGAATAGAAAAGAAAGAAAACAAGATTTAATAAAATTTACAATAACGGCAGTGTTACAGGTTGTTGCTTATTTACCATGGCTTATAGTGTTTGCAAGCCATTTGAAAGGAACAAGTTTCTGGATTACATTAACTTTTCCAGGTTCAATATATGAAATATTAACAGTTCAATATAAAGGAAATTTGACATTCCAGCCAATAATACTATCAACAGCATTTTATGCATATTTAATTTATATGGTAGCAAGCACACCAAAAGAAGAAAGAAAACCTGGTGCTTGGGGATTCATCATTTATATAGGAATAATCCTTTTAGTGTTAGTAATTTGTGGATTATTACATAGTGTAATATTGTTAAGTAGATATTTGTTAATTTTAAATGGAGCGTTCATGTTTTCAATTGCATACTTCATGGCAAGAGATACAAACAAAGTGCGCATGATATCAATTTGCTTAGTAATATTGACTTTGTCGGCAATTAGCAACTGTAGAACAATAAGAGAAAATTATGCTATAAACAACAGAGATTTTAAGACATATTTAAATGAAAACATTGAAGATGGGGATATAATTATATATTCTGGAGCAATAAATGGTGCTGTTATAACAACAGAAGTATCACAAAACCATGATAATACATCATATTTCTACAATAAAGAACATTGGGGAGTACATGATGCATACAAAGCTTTTGCACCATATATGGTAATAGAAGAAGATTTATCAAAAATTTTAGATAATTATAAGGGAAAAATTTGGATTGTAGAAAATGAAAATACACACCAACTATATGATGAAATTGCAGAAAAATATGATGTGAAAAAGCTTGATGAAAAGCAATTTATAGATGAGTATAAGGATTATAGATATACTTTTGAACTCATTGAAAAATAATTAGAAGTTTTTCAAGCATGTAAGAATAAAAAAGGAAGTGAAATAAAGTGGAAAAACAGAAAATGAGAGTATTGGCTTTTGTTGGACCATCTGGGACAGGGAAGAGCTACAGAGCACAATTAGTTGCAAGAGAAAATAACATTCATTACATAATAGATGATGGTCTGTTAATAAATGAAAATGAAGTATTAGCAGGTACATCAGCAAAAAAGGCTCCAACTAAAATAGAAACTGTAAAACATGCACTTTTTATAGAAGAAAAAGAACAAGCTGATATGAAGAAAGCTTTCAAAAAATACAAACCAGATAGTTTATTGATTTTGGGAACATCAGACAAAATGATACAGAAAATAATAGAAAGCTTGGATTTACCACCTCTTGAGAAAACAATTTATATAAACGAAGTTGCAACAGAAGAAGAGATGGAAAAGGCTCGTAATATACGTGTTACACAAGGAAAACACGTAATACCAGTACCAACATTTGAAATAAAAAAGGATTTTTCTGGATATATTCTAGATCCACTACAAATATTTAAATCAAAAGGCGGAACCCCTTATATATCAGAAAAATCAATAATAAGGCCTACTTTTAGTTATCTTGGAAAATTTACAATATCGGACAGTGTGTTTAGACAAATTGCCGAAAGAGTAGCCAAGAAAATGCCAGAAATATATGATGTTTCCAGAATAAGGACTCAAAACTATGGAGATGGAATATCAATATACTTAGAGGCAATTATAAATTATGGAAATAATATTATAGAGGTATTACAGAATTATAAAGCAAGGGTAAAAAAAGAAATAGAAAAACAAACTGCGATGAATATAATAAAAATTGATTTAGTTGCAAAGGGAATTCATATGAATGAAGAATAAAAAATATGCAAAGTGTATGGAAAGTACATTTTGAGGACGGAGAAGAAAATGTCTTTTATAGTAGCAATAGATGGACCTGCAGGAACAGGCAAAGGAACTATGGCAAGCAGATTGTCAAAAAAATATAATCTAGTAAATATAGATACTGGTGCAACTTATAGATGTGTTACACTAGAAATGATGAACCAAAATATTGGAATGGATGAAGAAGAAAAAATTGCAGAAATGTTAAAGAGCATTCAAATAGAATTAAGTACTGAAAAAGGAAAACAAAAAGTATTTTTGAATGGTCAAGATGTAACTGATAAAATAAGAAGCAAGGAAGTATCTGCAAATGTATCACCTGTTTCAAGTATAAAGCAAGTAAGACTTGCGATGGGCGGACTTCAAAGAAAAATGGCTCAAGGAAAAGATGTAATAATGGAAGGAAGAGACATTGGAACTGTAATATTCCCAAATGCAGACGTTAAAATATATCTTGATGCAAATGTAGAAGTAAGAGCTAAAAGAAGACTTAAACAAAATGAAGAAAAAGGCATTAAAATGTCATATGAAGAAGTTTTGGAGAATATAAAAAAACGTGACAAAAATGATATGGAAAAAGAAATTGGAGCACTAAAGGTGGCCGACGATGCTGTTGTTATAGATGGCTCAGATATGTCTATAAAAGAAGAGGCAAGGGCAATAAGCAAAGTAATAGATGCAAAACTTAAGGCTAAAAAAGAGCAAGAAAAAATATATTGGGTAAGACCAGAAACAACATGGAAGAAAATAGAAAGAGCAACAATAAAAGGTATATTACATGCTTTTTACAAAATTGTGTTTAGAATAGAGAAAGTTAATGAAGCAAATCTTCCTATGGAAGGACCTGTAATTGTTTGTGCTAATCATTTGAATACTTGGGATGCGATAGGGCTTGTAACTGCAAGCAAGAGAAGAATAAGATTTATTGCTAAAGAAGAACTATTCCACAATAAATTCTTAAACTGGTTTGCACACGTATTTGATGTAATTCCTGTAAAGAGAGGAATGCGAGATATAGAGGCAATGAAAATGAACCTTACTGCATTAAAAAATGGTGAGGCACTCGGCTTGTTTCCTGAAGGAACAAGAAAAGGCTTAGCAAAAGGTGCAAAAGTACAAAATGGAGCAGCATATATGGCTTTAAAAACAAAAACAAAAGTAGTACCAGTTGGAATACAAGGAACATTCAAACCATTTACTAAGGTAAAATTAAACTATGGCAAGCCACTAGATTATACAAATTACGAACCAAAAAATCCAGAAAAAGAAGATATAGAAAAGGCAACAAAAGAAATTATGGACAGCATAATTATGTTGACAAATCAAGCAAAATAATGTATAATTGACAACAGAAAATCGCCCAATAGGGACGCCCCTTTTTGGGCGAAAAAGTTATTGTTTTATAGCATTTCAGTTTTGGAATTGTTATAAAAATACTAAAACTTCGAAAAACACAGTCAAAATAGACTCAAAACTATATAGAAATGAAGGATTTTTATGGAAAAATTTGAAGATAATTTAACATTTGAAGATATAATAAATCAAACTTTTAAGAAAGTAAAAGTTGGAAGTACCATAACAGGTACAATAGTAGAAATTAATGTAAAAGGCGAAATATTTGTAGATATTGGTTACAAAGCAGACGGTATTATACCAAGAAACGAATATTTTAGTGAAAAAGATTTAGAACCAGCTGAAGAATATAAGGTTGGAGATAAGATAAAAGCAGATGTATTAAAGTTAAATGACGGACAAGGCAATGTGTTAATGTCTTGTAAACATGAAAAAATAAAAGAAATAAGAAAAGAATTCAAAGAAAAAGTTGATAATAAAGAAGTATTTGAAGAAGAAGTTAAACAGACTAATAAAAATGGATTAGTCGTATTATATAAGAATTTAATAAGAGTTTTCATACCAATTTCATTATCAGAAGTTGGAAGAGACGAAGATGTAAGCTCTTATAAAGGAAAAATAATTAGATTTAGAGTTATAGAAAACGATGAAAGAGCAAAGAAAATTATCGGTTCTGTAAAAGATTTAGTTGAGGAAGAAAAGAAAGCAAAAGAAGAAGAATTTTGGAACAACATTGAAGTTGGAAAGAAATATACAGGTACTGTAACAGCAATAAGCGATTATGGAGCATTTGTTGATATTGGTGGTGCACAAGGTTTGTTACACATATCGGAAATGACTTGGGGAAGAAATCAAAACCCAAGAGATATATTGGAAGTTGGACAAAGCATTGAAGTAAGTGTAAAAGAGCTTGATAAAGAAAATAAGAGATTCAAATTATCTTATGAGAAAAAAGGCCCAAATCCTTGGAATAAAGTAGAAGAAAAATACCATGTTGGAGATGTGGTAAAAGTAAAAATTTCTAAGATAATGCCTTTTGGTGCATTTGCAGAATTGGAAAAAGGAATAGAAGGTCTAGTACACATTTCACAAATCTGTGAAAGAAAAATAGCAAAACCTGAAGAAGAACTTCAAGTTGGACAAAAAGTAAATGCAAAAATAATAAACATTGATTTTGAAAATAAAAAAATAGAACTATCGATAAGAGAATTAGAAGGAACATCACAAGAATATAAAGAGAATGCATAATAAAATTTCGCCCAGAGGGGACGCACCTTTTTGGGCGAAAACCTTGGATATTGCTAGAGATATATGGCAAGGTAAAAGCATGTAAAAAGATGAATTTTGTATATTATTTATAAGTCAAATCAAAT
>ERZ779869.1299-NODE-1299-length-23623-cov-3.889257_pt1 | contig 23623 bp, 25 predicted proteins | sample MGYA00511557_ERZ779869 | MGnify/ENA primary metagenome ERZ779869 (study PRJEB29588, sample SAMEA2154620) | human gut metagenome | biome: human gut; feature: human-associated habitat; material: faeces | place: Denmark | collected 2008/2010 ... | reverse complement strand
CGAGTCTAGTGTTCTTTTAGATATGATCTATCATAGAGAAAATCACGTGGGCGATTGGAAGCACTCAATCGGTTTTCACCTTTTGAAAAATTGATTGACGTTAACCTAGAGGGAGAGAGAGAATATCTCTCTCCTCAGGTAAAAATACGTGATTCAGAATAGAAAAAGAAAACCTCTCAGGCACGGCAAACACCTGAGAGGTACACAACCGCATATGCAGGATGTGTCGTTATGCTTCAGGCTTTTTGCGGACTTTGAGCTGTCCAGACTCTGTAGCGTAAAGCTCCAGGTCTCCTGTGATCATCTTTCCGTCCTTGTCAATGACGTAATTTTCGCCATTGACATTAATCGTAGAATCTTTTACCATTGCGCCTGAATCGTTGAGGTAATACCAAGACCCTTCGTACATAAGCCATCCAGTGGCCATTGCGCCTGAATCGTTGAGGTAATAACGATTGCCATCGACATCGATCCACCCTGTTGCCATAGCACCAGAGTCGTCTAGGTAATACCACTTACCGTCAACACTAACCCAACCAGTCGCCATGGCTCCAGAATTCGTAAGATAATACCATTTATCGTTGTCTAGAATCCAGCCAGTCTGCATCCAGCCTTCAGAATCAAAGTGGTACCACTTGCCATCGATCAGTTCCCATCCGTTTGTCGTATAAGAACCATCTGAATGGCGATACCACCATTTACCGTCTTGATTCACCCAGCCTGCACGTTCGGTCTGCGTTCCAGTCATTACATCGTACCAATACTGAGCACGCTTCATGTATTTGTCATGGTACGATGTTCCCTCCTTAAGAGGTCCAGGGCAACTGGTGGAGCTGAAGTGGCAGTGAGGAAACACGTTGACCATCCACTCTGGACGACCAAGACCGTAGTACTTGCAGATTGCAGCGCACAGATGCGCACCATTCTCGATACAAGCATCCGTCATGGAATTACCCTTATTGGCATGCTCAATACCGATGGACTTTTGATTTGCAGCCCAGTTTCCTGCGTGCCATGCTGTGTCGCCATCCCAGACGAGTTGACCTATGCGTCCAGACGATTCTACCTGGTAATGAGCAGAAGCCTCGCGAGTCTGCCACACGCTATAGCAGCCTTCTACGGTGAGGTCTCCATCATTGTAATGAACAACGACAAACTGGATGTCATTACCACCACGACCCTTGGTGAAGTGTTTCGTGAGGATCTTGTTCACGTCCGCATTGAGATTCCCAAAATCCATTACTCGTTCACCTCACCAGGACGCTTAACGTTCCCCTTGAGATAATCTCGTGCGAGAGCAGACTCGCTATCAGACGTACCGCTAGTGGTCGGGTCAGTAATGCACGCCCACAGACTAACGATCATGGAGACCACCACAACAGGATTCTGAAGCCCAGAGACGATAGTCTCTCCGAGCTTGACCCAGCTGGTCATATCCTCCCACTGGGCACCAACGCCCACGATAAGAGGGAGCACGATAGCGCAGATTACCTGTGCCCAAAAGACGGGATTCTTCAATCGCACTCCCCAGTTGATGTTCAACATTTTTCCTCCTAACAGAGCTTTTCTTTTATTTCGTCGATACGTTTCCATATCGAAGATCGATCTTCTTCCAACTTTATGAGTCGTCGTTCATGGTCAGACATCATGCTCTTTGTTTGACGCAATTCGGCTTTGATGTCGGCGACGTCGCTGCGCATTTCCTTGAGATTCTCATCAATGCGGACGATACGTTCGCGCTCGTCGCCGACACTTTTGGTTTTGCCTGAAAAAATGGCGTACAAGACTCCTGCAAATGAGGCTATCCCAAAAAGCAGATAGAATGCGTCGCGTAGCGGGATGTTAGAATCTAGCACGCCATCTCCCATCTGATCTACTTGTACGAGTCGACAAGCACCTTGACCTCAGCCATGCAGTCTAGGGTCTTGGTACGTTGCCAATCGTAGAATTCCTGCAGTTCTGGTGACAGATCTCCGTGCTCAGAACGATAATTCGTCATGACGCGAGTCATCTGGTTGTAGAGCTTTTGGTAATGGTCGAGTTCAGTGCGAGCTAGAGACACGTAAACGTCTGCCAGCTCTCTGTCCTCGTCCTTCAAGTGAAGCGCACATTGAGCGTATTCACGAGCACCGTCAAGCTCATCGTCCATTTGTTCGAGCAGCGTAGAAATGCGCTTCATTCTAAGCCACCTTCACAACGATAACGTTTGCTACTCGAACAGACGTAGCATTCGCGCTTTTGAAGTTAAGCGTAGCCGTAGGGAGCGGCACGTTACCATTCGCAGAAACGGCAGCTGGAGTGGAGCTGTCGTAGACAAAACGTCCAATAGTCTTGACACCCATTGTGGGCTCCTTTCACGACTGCTGCTGGGTCGACCCTAGGTTGGGCTTGAGCGGGTTGCTGGAATTGCCCAGCATGTTGAATAACTGATTCATATTGCTCCTTCAGTTGCGCTGACAGTTGTGCCGAGAACTGCTCGAACTCTTGACGAGTGACGTACTCCTGGGTAGCCTCAGCTTCGACCTTTTTGAATTCAAACTCGGAGACAGTCGACACGCCAGCCATGTCCGTCTCCTTCAGGTAGAACCTGTCCTTTTCCTTGTCCATCAGGAGAGCCTTCGAACCGAGCGGAATAGTACAGTTCTTAGCCTCTTCGATTCCACTGACAAATCGAACGCCTTGAATACCTTGCTGTCCTTGAGCAGCCTGAGGCGTCTGAGGTTGCCAGTTTGGCATAGGAGTCATCCCCTACCAAGGATATTGATATTGTCCCATTAAATAAGGCTCGAACATGTCTTCTCCTTTCTACGGATAACGTTATTATAACTCTTTAAAAGTCCATCAAAAATCGCAATAAGGATAACACACATAGAAATTAACAAAATCATCGGCTCCTTGAGGTCCATTTGTATAGATCCACAAAGTGTCGCCTAAGTTGTCGTCTTTACCGTATTCCATCAACCATATAGATGCGGTATTATTAGACGTGCTTCCTCCAGTTTTAGACAGTGTGGCAGGATACCAGGTCGGAAATTCAGGACAGTATTTTCGAGGAAGATGCAAATGCCAGGATCCTTTGATTCCAGAAACCGCACCGTAGATGAATACCATTCCAGCAAACACTCTGTATTTTATGCGACCGAAAGCACTTTCTTCATAAAGTGTTTTCCAGTCTTCAAAGCGCATAGCCTTGTATACGTCTAGACTTTTTACAGGAGCTCCGTTTCCTCCAAAAAGATACTGGTAAGCGTCTAATGTCAGGATGCCATCTTCATATGTGCCTCCCTCATTTCTGATGTAAAGTCCCGGATTAGCTCCCCCTGACGCTCCTGCGCCAGCGATTACACCTACCAACTTTTTGCCGTGGATGGTGATTCCTGCATTTGCGTTATCTACAGAAGATGCTACTGGCTCAATCCATCCTCTTGTGCCATACAGATACACTCTCGAATCGAGACTATCTGTACCGAGGTACGCGGTTTTAGAATTGAATACGATACTACCGCTCGCTGTCAAAACCGCATCGTCATCTGTCAGCGTAAGGTTTGCAAGGTTGTTGCCTACGACAGTTCCGCTGCTTCCCCTGAGGCCGACCAACTCACCAAACAGTGCCAAAACAGACGAGCTAGAAGACGAAACCGTCCCTATCTCACCGAGTCCTCCGCACATACGGATAATAGATGTCCGAGAGTTCGAACCGAGACCAATCTCATTTGACTTGAAAAATGCTACCTCGACTGCACCTTGACGGATATGAAATCCATTTCCGTCGATCAAAATATTTGGTCCAGCGGTGGCATTATTCGGTTGAGTCGTAACGTGAGCACCGCTGTTGTCTGTCCAGAAGTAATAATTGATCTTTTCGACTTTGTTTACGGCTTCATTCGCAGTCTCGTTCGCCCCATTAATCGCTTTGGCAAGTACGGGAGTGGTGGTCGTAACCGTATTGTTTGTCCACGTTACTTGCGAGCGTGTCCAGATGTATTTCCCCTCGGACCACTTAGGCTGATTCGTACTCCAGGATCCACCACTCTGTGTAGTGCTACTAGTAGACAGATAATACTGTTCTACAACAGTCTTAACGCCGATTCCAGTATTACCTTGTGCACCTTGTGGACCTCGTAAACCTTGTGCACCTTGTGCACCTTGTGGACCTTGTGGGCCTTGTGGGCCTTGAATCAGACTCCAAGTGTAGTCTGAAGCGACAGAGGATTCAGTCTGGACTCTTTTGTTGTATGCGAGACCTATGTACTTCTTGCCAGACGGATTGTCAGACATTCCTCCTCCAGAGGCATTGTCTGCATACTTAATCCACGTATATAACGTGGAACCGTCTTCACCTGCAGGACCAGGAACACCTTGTGGACCTCGTGCACCTTGTGCACCTTGTGCACCTTGTGCACCTTGTGGACCTCGTAAACCTTGTTCACCTTGTTCACCTTGTGGACCTTGTGGACCTTGTGGGCCTTGTGCGCCTTGTTCACCGACGATTTTAGACCATGTGTAGTCAGAATAGTTCGAAGACTCTGAAGGCGTAGTCTTGTTGTAGGCTAGACCTATATAATCTTTGCCATCAGGAAGGTCAGACATACCACTGGTGGGAGTGTCTGCATATTTAAGCCATGTGTATCTGGGCTGACCATCCGCTCCAGGCTCACCTTTGATGCCCTGTGGACCAGTTTCACCCTTCATAGAGATCGAATAGCTAACTGTGGATTTGCCATCGGTATATGTGATGGTCGTCCTCGTCCACAAGTACTGACCTGCATCCAAAGAAGGTGGTGAAGTCAACCAGGCTCCCGTGGGCGCTGTCGTGCCAGAATTGGAGGCTTGATACCTTACTTCAGATCCAGACACTCCGATACCGTTCGATCCGTCTTTACCATCGGCACCAGGAGCACCAGGAGTACCAGGGTCGCCTTTTGCACCGTCAGCTCCGTCCTTACCATTGGCACCTTGTCGGCTTACGGAGTACCCGTAAGACACTGTAGAATCTGTATATGTGAATTGGGTACGAGTCCAGAGATACCAGCCTTCTTGCACACTAGGAATGGCCGTAAGCCACTCTCCCGTGGGGACTGTAGCGTTTGATTGTGACGATTGATACTTGACTTCAGTAGAGACTATCCCTCTTCCAGACGTTCCATCTCTGCCATCTTCGCCGTTCTTACCGTCGGCACCGTCTTTTCCAGCCGCACCTTGAATACAAGTCGGGTCTGAATATGAAGCACCATCAGAGGTGTATGTCACGGTGCGCTGCCACATGTACATGTCTTCTCGCCATTCTGGTGCCGTAGTAGACCAACCAGATTCAGGAGGTATAGTTTGAGATCCTCCAAGGGCATATTCGACATCTACACCCTGGATTGGAATCTGCGAGCCAACAATGCTTATCTCGTCTGACTTTTCAGACACATTATGATTTGGTGTGCCGTCTTCATTGCAAGTCTCGTCCTCTGCAGTGGCATATACAGTGCAGCGGACTCCTTCTTTGAGGTTTTTATATGACAGATTGCCTTTTGATGTGAGCTCTCCTATTACGTAGACTTCATTCTCTATCTTCAGATATGCGCGAACACAATAAAAGTCTGACGGCAATCCTCCTTCGAGTTCTCCATCCCAAGACACATACAGAATGCCGCCAACAGATATAGCCGAGATACCGAGAGGTTTTCCAGGTGCCTCAGTGTCTCCGACATTCTTTGCAACAGAGTAGCCTTCTCCGTTTAGGGATCCGTATATGTCTTTTGAACCGTTTGAACGGTGAATAGATATAGTCCCTGTCGGAGAGGTGTTTTGACCATTTATTTTTTTATGAGCTTGAACAACGGAACGAGCCATATTTTCATAGATGGGACTCATGCCAGGAAGAATGTGTTTGTCCATTTTGTTCCTTCCTTAGTAGGACACGGACTCCATAACACTGAATGTCAGGGATACCTTGTCTGTGTTGTTGCCTTCCATACGGAGAATCCTTGTCGTATAAATGCCGTCTGGCAGACTGGGGTGTTCTCTGATATCCACATCGATAAGATCACCAGGCCATACCATACCAATGAATTGATCTTCAAAATCATTAATATGTATAGACCCTTTCATCTGACACAAAGGTCGTTTTGAAGATTCAAGAGACCCTTCTGAGTGCCCTTTTAAGAGGTCTAAATTATCCCAACTGGTGTCTGAGATGACAGATTCTATGATTGGCCATGGATCTCTCGTCTGACAGAGAGATAGATCCTGTGCGAGATAACAAAGTGTCGAATCGTCTTGACCAGCTCCAGTTCCGTACACTCTCATCGATGGTCCAATATTCGAGACCTTTAATTCTTCAATCGTTCCCCTACCGTCTGGAAACCAGGTGAGTGTTCTTTTTGCATTGCTATTAACCAGCTCGTGTTCGCTGTCTGTTCCAGCTTCAAACCTCAGCCTTATGTAATTTCCCGCCTTATAGGGAACAAATCTCATTTCGATACCGTCTTGAACATTGGTTATTTCGTTGAGGAGTTTGTCTGCTGCATTGTTAGACACATTGTAACCATAGTAAGTCCTTTGATGATTTCCAGCCTCACCGTCGTATTGAGTGTCTATCGGCAGCACCCCTGCAGGTTTTTCTCGAGTGCATTTCTGTATAATGTCTGCAGCTATCCCCCTGAGAGACATACCACTATAAGAGACGGTGTCGTTTGTGGTTCCTCCGTACGACTTACCAAACACACGCTCTCTCACAAGATATCGACTTGACAGTATATCCTGGATGGACAGGAGGCTAAAATCCGTACAGTCTTCAGAATCCACCCTATACCCTATCGTGCCAAAAATGACAGGCGTATTATTCCACATTAAAACGATAGACCTTTTCATCGGATATAGGATGCTGTTTCTCCCTTCTGGTGTATTAGAAGGAACAGTAGTCCACGGCAGGCTTATTTGAGACAATCCATCTTCGCCGACGTTCCTTTTTGTGTTTGTAGACAATGAAGAATCTGACACACTCATGTGCCATGAAAAACTCTGAAGGTCTATGGGGGTGATCATAAGTCCAGACATGGTGTCGCAGACGTAAGCATTCCACATTATTCTATCACTCCAGAATCGACGACAACGAGCCTTTGTCCTGGCCACGCATCAGTTTTATAATCCAGCCAGATATCTGAGGCGGGAGCTGTTTCAGATCCCCACAATCTAGCAGATATTGTGTGAAATCCAGCAGACACTTCGACAAGATCCTCAAAACAGCATGTCGTTGGAGTGTCTGGGTAATTCGTAAAACGAAATGCACTTTGAACGTTACCATCGAGCATCCAGTCGACATATCCAGATCCTACCCAGTCGTGGGTACTCGGATGCCATGCCCATGTGGTCTCTGTCAGCTTTACAGACAAAAGTCTGTCTGTCGGTACATAGATTCGTCCGCTGGCATATGTGTATGCAGATCCCTTATACACCCCTTTATACGAGGTGTCTGTTTTATCGAGAAGAACACCAACGGAAGCTCCATACGGTATAGCATATGCTCGTTCGGAGATCACATAAGCATTTTGGGTGCTTGTTGCTCCTGCAGGAAGCAACATATGCGCTATTGGTGTCGCATCAGAGGGGATTTTTGGTTCAACAGGAGAAGACGATGGCGTTCCTTGAGATACACCAATCGTAACGAGATTATCCTTGTCACCATTCTGAATGTCATGAGATGTCAACCAAATAGTGTCTATACGCGATTGGCCAGACGTGTTTGACTGAACGGAAGGAGTGTTCCCTCCTGGATAGTATGCTAGGGTATAGCCGTCAGACTCTCCTTTGCTGCAGGTGGCAACACCACTATCTACAGTATAATAAAGAGACGATGTGCCTTTGACATTGAGACCTTTAACTACGCCTTTGTTTTCAAAAAGACTGTCGATGATCTTTCTCATTTCGAGTGCTGAAGTACCGACTCCAGAATTACTTTGAGGAACTCCCAACGCTACAGACATTTTAACCTCCTAGATGTACGAATCATGGACTATGACTTCGCACGTTCCTACGCCATACGCTAAAAAAGATAGAGACAGATCACCTTTTGGCGAAACGGTAGGAAATCCCCTTTCAGATAGATTTCTTGTCACGTCTACTCCGTTTGAAGATGCTGTTCTCTTGTTGCAATTCATTATAATGGGCGCACCCCAGTTTACAGGTTCCGAATAGGATAATTTCTCTCCTGTATTCTGATTCGTGATCGAGAACCCATTTGGAAAATTGCCAGACACTGTAATAATCGGATAAGAGACTATGGTGCCGTTATTATGCGTCGTACACGTATTGTTTACGACACTCTGCTTACCCCATTGCAAAGGGTAAACAAGGATGGAGTCCTTAAATTGCAATCCTCCAGAAGGATCTGGCGATGGTTCCATGTAGCCTGAGGAGACGTCTTTAGACAAGCGCACAGGATCCTGACATACTATGGTGACAGACACTTTGGCGTAGTTTACATCCCACGATTTGTCAACGTCGAATTCAGCGTAACCGTCACAATATGTACAATCGTATGCATCGTACACATAGATTCTCAGGATCTTTTTAGAATAGTAAAGGAGTTTTTTAATACCCTCTATCACATTGTCTCTGTCTTTTCCGATGACATAGACTGAAAAAGAGACCGTCCTGGAATTATATAAAACCCCAGAATCAACCACCCTATGAGATCCGTCGCCAGTCGTCCTTTCGGATGAGCTTACCTTTGCCGTCGGATTTGAGAACCAACCTTCGATTCCTTCATCCGTTATGTAGAAATTCGATTGAATGGAAGAATCTCCCTGTATAGACAGAGTGTCGTTTCCATATTCCAGGACTATTTGTCGCGCTTTATTGGACATATTGGCTCCAATTCAGTTCATGCATGAGATTTCTGTTGAAAACGGTGGCTGCAGAATCAAAATCTTCGTCTGAACGAACGATCACATTTTTCACGTTTACGACAGGAGCTTCATTCACGACAGGACGGGCACTTATGATTGACCTAGACCTATTAGATGGCAATATGTCATTAAAGTCTGCAATTTTCAGTTCAGGTGTGACTGGGATAGTGTAGTCTCCACTGAGCGAATTCGCAATCTCCCCTCCGATATCACTAACTCGGTTAAATACGCCTGTAACGCCATTGTTAATGCCCGTAAGGAGCGACTTCATGATAGCCTGACCGTTCGGTATCAACAGCTTAAGGTCATACGGAATCGGTCCCTTAAGACTGGCAATGGTGTCACCAATACCACCAACAAAGTCGAACACACCTTTGACACCATTAGTGATGCCATCGAGAAGACCCTTCATGATCGACTTGCCAGCATCAAGCAGCAACGTGCCTAGGTCTCCAAGAGCATTCAGAATCTGTCCAGGCAATCCTTGCATAAATCCAAGAACACCATCAATGCCAGAGCTGACACCGCTCTTAATGCTCTCCCAAACACCACTTAGGAACGAGCTAATAGTATTCCAAGCGCCACTCCACACGCCTTGAATAACTCCAAGGACAGAGGAAATAACGCCTTGAACAGCCTGAATAGCTCCGGAAATAACACCACTAATGCCGTTCCAGATGGAGCTTGCAATCTGCTGAAGACCGTTCATCACACCGCTCCAGTCGCCTTGAATTACACCAAGAACGACCTGAATGATGCCCTGAATAACACCCATTACCGTTGAAATAACGGCCTGAATAACGTTCATGACGCCTTGTATGGTGCTTTGAATAGATGGCCATACCGTGTTAACAACACCCATGATAAAATTCATGGCATTGACGAGAATAGGCTGAAGTGCAGCCACAACCTGTGTGAGCAGATTGAAAATGTTCGTAACTGCTGGCATCACGATCGCAGCAATGCTCGTAACATTCTGAACAATCATTGTGCAGATTTGGATGATGATCGGGATAATGGTGTTCAGCACGGGAGTCAACACTGCAGTGAGCGTAGAACCCACCTGGGAGAAAAACCCCACCATAGCAGTCACCATGGGCAGCACGTTAGATGCTATGGTGTCTCCTAGATTCTGGAGCGCAGACACGAACGGAGCGATATTCGACTCAACCGTAGAACCTACATTCGTGATAGCCGTCTGGACTGTATCGAATACGCCTGCTACAGAAGTCGCAATAGGGTTGATCTGGTCGAACGTGAGTCCCATCGCCTGACCGATGGTCTGGATGGCAGTCCATACTGCATCTCCAGCAGTGGCAATGTGACCAGACTCAGTTTCGAACTCAGCGATGTTATCTGAGATATCTGAAATGACATTGCCGATAACGCCAATGGCATTCGGTACGGCAGATATTGCATCGGTGAGACCATTGATGGCTGCGGTGGCTGCAGGCTTAATCAGATCAAGACCCTGAGCCATCAAGTTAACACATGCAGCTTCAAGGTTTCCGAATGCGCCTTCCCACGTTGTGGTGGCTGTAGCTGCCTCTTGTGCAGCATCCGTAAGACCGAGGTTCAGAATAGCGTCATTGAACTCGTCTGCAGTGATCTCTCCAGCTGCCATTGCATCTCGGAAATTGCCTGTGTAAGCTCCTGCTTCAAGCAGTGCTTGCTGGAGCTTATCAGAAGCTCCTGGGATAGCATCAGACAGCTGATTCCAGTTCTCGGTAGTGAGCTTACCCTGACCAGCAGTCTGGGTAAGAACCATACCGACGGATTTATACGTATCGGCGGTACCACCAGCAACTGCGTTCAAGTTGCCAGCAGCTTCAGCCAGCTTCTCGTAGTTCGGAACGCCATTGGAAGCTAGCTGTGCCGTGATATTTCGAATGTCAGACAGACCGTACACAGTTTCGTCTGCGTACTTCTGCGTAGAAGCGGTGAGTTCTTCAATTTTTGAAGCGTCAACACCTGCGAAGTTCAGAGTCGATGTGAACTTCTGGGTAGAGTCAGAAGCCTCAATGGCTTCAGAAGACAAATCGCTCAGAGCGCTAATAGCAGTCTGAGCCATGTCTGCAATAATATTACCGAAAGCTGAAGACTTAACCGACTGGAAGAAGGTGGAAAACTTGCCTCCGGCACCTTCAACAGAATCTCCAAGACCTCCGATGTCGGATTTAGCCTTGGAGGTGGCAGAGCCCAGTCCAGACGCATCGCCAGTAATCTTGACCATCAATGTATCCAGAAGCATGTCTGCTACCTCCTTTCGTTATCGAGAAATCGTTCCGTTTTCCCCGTAGACCTCGTGGAATTTCTTCTTGTCGGGTTTAGGGTCGGAATCTGGATTGTAGAACAACACTGCTTGGTTGTAGAAGAAGGCTACTTGTGGCAGCGTTAAGCAATCGAGCAGGTAGTCTAGCGTCCAATGATAAACTAGGCAGACCTGAGCGAACATTCTCCCCAGATCTACTTCTTCTTCATCGCTCGACGCTGGGCTCGATTCGGAGTAAAATTTGCAGGCGTCTCGCCGTCTGCTACCTCACTGTTGTCGCCACGGATGCACTCAGCGACAAAATCAAGAATGGCAGAGAACTGAGCATTGGTGACGTTGTCCATCACCCAGTCGAAGTCTGCAGGCTCACCGTTCTGGTCATTGCCGAGAATGTCAAGCAGAGCCTTCATCTCCTTCTCGTATGCCTCATACTTCTTGGACGGGTCGTTCTTGATCTCATCGGAAGTAGCCCACGCACCGATGCGAATAAGCTCGGTAGTCTTACGTGCAGGCACCTGAGAGATATCGAACTGACGTCCTGCGATCTCAAGAATCTGCTCCTCAGGGACAATCTTGTCCAAATTGAGGTACTTAGCCATAGCCGTTAGCCTTTCTCTTCTTAACCAATAAAATCGTTTAAAAAGGCACAAAGTCGTGTTTTTAAAGCGGTTTTAGTGTTTAAAACACGACTTTGTGCGCTTAAAACACTACATCTGGTGGTCTTCAATAACGAACAGCTGGTCACCAACGGCACGGGAAGTGTCCTCCGTACCCACAAGGGTAATCGGCACGACATCCGTCTCGTCGGCATCGTCAGCTTGAAACTCAATCTCGATGCCAGAGTCTGCAGTAGCCTTGTACACCGTGATGGAGAACTCGCGACCGAGGCTGTCGTAGTTCGTGATACGTGCAACGGCAGCGTCGAGCTGCTGAAGACCGCCAAAGCTCAGGCGCTTATACGCTGCAGGCGTATACTTGTAGGTCACCTGGACAACGGAACCATCCGTAATCACAGAGGAGCCGCTCTTACGAGCGATGCAAGTGTAGCCGTCAGAATCGATAGCCACGACATAGTCTGTGTCCTTGACAGCAGCAGAGTCACCCTTCTTCTTGACGGAATCGATGGTGACCGCATTGCCATCACTCATACGATGATCAAGTCGAATGAACGTGGCACCCTTGAGTGTGTGCTCCTCATTGGTGACCGTCTGCTGAGAACCTGCAACGGTCTCGAGCTTGCTTACGCCACCCATATAAACTGCAAGCGTGTCGAGGTTAATCTCCAAGAGGTTCGCCTCGACCTTAGCAGTCTGGGTGCCAGCACGCTCAAGAATAACACCAGCATTATCGCTAGTAATGGTGACCTTGTCTCCAAGTTCGTGGGTGAAGTGGACGCCAGTGAGCGCACCGACGTCTACCAGGCTATCTAGAGACTTACCAATCTCCAGTCGACCAGAGCCAAAGCGGATAGTTTCGGGATGCTGGACTGTAGTCTGAGCCATGGTTGCACCATCCTTTCTAGTAGAACGTGACCCTGAAGGTCATAGGGGAATACGGAGTTTTTACCTCAGTATCCCATTCTGTGGACGAATTGACGTATTCGATGTAGCGAATACGGTCTTTCTTGTATCTGTGGAGCAGCTCTTTGAGTACGCCACAGGTGCTCTGGAGCTCAGACTGGGTGCTTGCGACAACCGTGAGCTGCCAGCTGGAACGAGAAATCGGGGCTGCATCTGCTTCAATGTCATCAACGAGCGAATAGTGAATGGCGGGAAGATCTGGCGAATTCGGCTCGTATGAGGTGGTATCTGGCAGCTCGCCAGGATACACACGTGACCCCACCTTAGAAGACATCTTAGCGTCGCTAATGATGATGCTCCTGAGAAGCTCTCCAACGTCAAACTGTGTAGCTGTCGCCATGTCAGCCATTTATGCTCCTTGACTGGCAAGCATCTGCTGCATTGCCCTCTGTACTCGATTCTGGATGCGCTGCTGATTCTCAGTCAGTGCAGGCTGGAGGTATGGACGACCCTTCATCCTAGCAGTCCCCTGCTCAACGTACTTTGCATACTTGGCGTCTGTACCGACAAGCACGCCACTGTCAGATTCAGGTTCCATATGAATGGAACGGGAAAGCGTACCAGTCTTCTTTGGCACTCGACGCTTGGCAGAGTTGACAACGGTATTCGCTCCCGCCATCAAAGCCTTCAACTCAGTCGGCATTGCTTGCTCACCAATATAAGTGAACTTGGAAAGCACCTGAGCGGTCTTGCCAGAGTCAAGATATACGCTCACTCCAGGCGTGTTCTTAGCCATTAATACCACCTACTTACGGGTATCTCGCTGACATCGGCTGACTGGTTAGGAGTGCGCTCCTGAACGAGATACGGCTCACTGTCCATATGGTCAATGACCGCCTTCCAGCCGATTTTAATTTCTGGGTGGGCATCTGCGATGAGGATACGGACAAATCCCTCCTCGGAACCGTAGCTAGACTGGGTATTGCTCGCCTTAGCTAGGGTTCGATTGCCCACTGCACATGGGGTATCGGTCAGAGCCTCCACTTCCTCGAACTTATCGAGAACTTGTCCTGTGGAGTCCTGCTCTTTAGTCGGCTTGTAGAACGTGACTGTATGGTCAAAGTAGCCTTTCAGCATGTCCTGCCAGCCATTGCCTAGGAGCTTCATACGAGAGCCTCCCACCACGGACGCCAATGCGTAGGCAACTGAGGAGTAACCACATTAGCTACGCCACACACAATGGTGTTAGCTGCGTCCGCATCTGCCTTGGCACGGAGAGCGGCTGCGGAAGCTCGAATTGCCTCCGCAGTCGCTTGTCCGTTCGTGGTAACATCCAGAATAGTCAGTACCTTGAGCGTGTACGCTGCATTGGCGGCAATGGCGTCGAGCGCATCAGCGGCAGCATAGTAAACGTTGCCGTTGCTCAGCTCAAGGAACGACTCCATCTCATCGTCAGTGAAGATGTAATCGTCAGCAGCCTTGTCTCCCGTGAAAAGCCGAACCAGCTTCACTTTGTCAGCGTACTGTCCCATGGTGTCTCCTTACGCGCCCACAGACTTGAGAGCGCACTTCGAGTCGATGACCGTACCGCCCATGACGTGGCGCACCTTGTAGCCGATGGCATCGTGGTCGAAGTCGCCAGCCAGAGCACCAGCAGAAGCACCACCGACAGACATAGCATTCGGAGACTTCATGAACAGCTCAGGAGAGCGGTGACCACGGAGGAATGCAAACTCAACGGCACCACGAGCAGCAGACGGATCTGCGAGCAGGTAGTACGTGTCGGAGCCATGCTCCTTGTCGAGGACGGGGAGGTAGTGGTTGACGACGAGCTTAAGCTTGCCCTTCAGCCAGTTGTTCGTACGCATCTGGAAGGACTCCTCGCTACCATCCCATGCAAGGAACTCGGAAGCGTTGAGGATGTTGTTCGCAGTGACCTCAAGCGCAGGAGGGACCATGAGGATGGCAGGACCAACCATGATAGGCTCACCATCGTCGTCCACCTTAGCAGTGAACTTCTCGATGGCCTTCTGGAGGTTCTGGACCGTGAGCGGATTGGACTGCATGAGGTTGTCATGCTTAGAAGAGAAGAACGTTTTGTCCATGAGAAGCTTGGTAGCCTCTCGCTCCTCGGTACGACGAGCAGCCTTACCAAAGCGCGTAGGCTGGTCGGTAAGGAGGGACAGATCGTCATCGATCATAGCCTCCCAGGAGATGTCGAAACGAGCACCAAACTTCTTCACAGAGAACTGAAGCTCAGACTCGCGACGACCGACAGACTTGTACTCGCCCAGCTCATCAACAGTCTTAAGCGCAGCCTCGCCACCGTCCATAGCATAACGCTTGGCAGGACGGAAGTCAGCCACCTCAGAGACCTTAGCCCACTGGGTGTAAGTCTGTGGAGCCTCAGCGTAGGAAGCGAGAATCTGACGATCAAGCAGGTCACCGAAATAGATCGGGAAGTCGCTGGTGGTCAGTGCCTCCTGGAAGCGATACATGTCCAGCTTGCTACCGCGCTGAACAAGATTCGCGACAAGATTCGCAGCCTCAGCCAGATTCTTGTTATACTGCGGATTATTGCGAGGGGTGATTCGCACACCCTCGCCACCAAAGAGCTTATCTGCAGTCGCAGCCTCTGCATTGATAGACTCTACAAGCTCAAGAAACTCAGCCATTATTCACACCTTTCTTTACGCAGCAGGGTTGGCAGCAGGGTTGGCAGCGCCGTAGGCGAGACCGAGGCAAAGCAGCACAGGAACAACGATGTCCGTGCTGGAATGCTCGACAGCCTCAAGCGCAAAACCAACAGGGACAGCCTTAGAGTCACCCTTAGGGGTAGCAGAAACAACGCCACCGACCGTAGTGGCCTCATTCAGCGTCAGGTTCCAAACACCCTTCGTAGCGATGGTCGTGTAGTAGTTGGTACCGTCGTCGGTCTTGGCATCGGTAAGAGCGATACCGATAACGTCGCCGACCTTAACGAGTTCGCCGCTCTTAACGTTACTAGCGACAGGGAGCGTCAGGTTCTCGCCGACCTGAACAAAGTTCTTAGCCATTCTTTTCCTCCTTAGCGGCCATTAGCGGCAATCTTAGCCGCACTCTCGGACAGGCCCATAGCCTTGAAGGCATCGGTCAAGTCAATAGCCTCTGCAAGATCATCGTCGTTCTCGTGACCCTTGGAGCCCATGCCAGTAACGTTAATGCCACCAGACAGCTTACTGATGTACTCAGCCTCAGCCTTGATAGCCTCCTGGACAGACTGCTTCACCTTGTCCTTGTCGAGCTTCTTCTTGTCGTCCTCGTCCTTAGTAGCCATGAACTTACCAGCCTCCTGCTGGATACGCTCCTTGGTGACTTCAGGCAGGTCGCTCTCCTTCAGCTCTGCAGCGACGATTGCACCGCACTCAGTAAGCATATGTGCCTCGTTGAGGCGTGCAAGCTCCTGGGTGAGGGTATCGATCTGACCCTGAGCCTCGGAAAGCTGCGTGTTCAGACCATTGATGGTGTTGTCTCGCTCACCAATGGTGTTGAGAGCTTCCTCAAGATTCATAGATTTCTCCTCATTTGCGTTTTCAAGTACGTTGTATGGGCTTCGTGCAGCCTCAGCAAACTGAGCCAGAACCTTGCCACCAGCTCCAGCACGAGTCACAAAGTCAACAGACTGGACGAGATTAATCTCCTCGACCAGAAGACCTGCGCGACCCTCAGCTTCGCCCTCGTGAACCTTGCCACCAGCGCGAATAGACACGCCAATGTATGGTCCAATCTCGTTCAGAGCCTCACGGAAAGGTTCGAACACGATAGCATCGCCGTAGATACCAGCACCATTCGCATTGGTCTCCTCATAACGGACGTTCGTGAGTACACCTGCGAGGTCTCGAAGATCTCGCTCAGGACGCTCGTAGTTGTCGGAGGACTTTGGGTGGTTCCAGAACATCTGCGCACCATCGAAAAGCTGTGCAGAAGCTGCAAGAACGGTCTCGGAATAGTAGCCAGAAGAACCCCAACCAGGCTGAATGACCTTGACAGGGTACTTGCCTACGGCTTTGTCTGCTTCGGTGAGCAGTGAGCCCAAGAATGTGATGTTATCCATGTTCACCTCCCGTCAAGCCACACATTCTTACAAAGAAACGTGCTGCGAGTGCCTTTTCATGCATGCGCAGCACGTTCTTGAAGAATTATCTCTCTAGTAACAAGGAGGGAGATTTAAGTTCCATCTGAAATAATGATCTTTAACTGCTCTAAGGCTCAAATGTAATGCCGTTATCACCTGTGTATGGAACGGTATGGTCGACCTTAGCATTCCAAAACTTGTCAGGAATACCATTCGGAAATGCCTTGCAGTACGGTTTGGCATCTGAAGTGAAGCCTAGAAGGTGCTTACACATGAGGCACATAGGCTGTTTTGCCTTGACAGGCTCATCGACAACGCGACCTGGTCCAGGCGAATCCTCATAATGAAAGAAGTCTGCCATCATTTCTCCTCAGGTATAAGCTCAAGCCAGAAGTCTTTTCCACCATTATCGTTCTGCTCAATGTGGTGTACTCTAAACTTCGAACCAGGAGCGATTAGATATTCGAACTCGCTCGTCGATTGAGACTCTCCGTCGACATAGATGCCACAACCTTTGTTCGCAGGTACGTAAATATGCCAATTATTATCCCTCAAGAATCCGCTACTTTGTACTGAAGTAGAAACAAATCCGAGTTCTTCTCGGATTTCACCTTCCTTCCAGTCGTCACAGAAGTCTCCGTCAAATCCTCTATGCACAGTTAACGGCTGAGTGGTTACTCCATACTCATGTATTGCCTGCTCAGCTTTTTGGACATTCACCTTGATGTCTTTTGCAGTTTTTTCTGGCCTGCCCTGACGGAGATATTTGTTCATCTTAATGTACTTCTCGCCAGTGTAAGCGACTATGCCAGATTTAAGATTCCTTGGCATTCCAGAGAACGAAATGGTTTTAGACCGTAGAAGACTGGCTGTCTTTTTGAAGGCGTCGCCGCCTCTAGAGAGAAAAGTGCTCTCGTCTCCAGACTCAAAGCTGTTGCGTGCTTTCCAATCCATGTCAGAATGATACAGTTCATCGCCAACACCTTTCATGTCCCAAGTGTCCCACTTAGGAACGCCAGACTTACTGGCGCGTTTGGAAGCTGCTTTTCCAGCCTTTGTTTTATTACTTGGAGTCACCTGTTGCACCTGAGATGAAACGGTCTTGCTTGGTGAGATTTTCGTGATGTTAACAGCACTGTTAGTGTACTGCTTACCGTACAGAGCATCAATTGGCTTGCCCAGCATGTCTTCTTCAAGGATGTCCTGGAGGAAGTCACATCGGCATCCTGGGAAGCGAGGCGGATGCATGTGCCCACTGGGGAACTCTTTATTAATCGGTATCCAGCCGACACGCTCGTTCTCCTTGCAGCCGTCAGACACACGGTCGTCCTCAAGTGTCTGCCACGCCTTCATCATCTTGACGCCATTGTCCTGGAGGTAGTTGCCGACCTGAGCATTCCCCTCGCAGTAGGCATTCGCCAGCTCTGTAACGGCGACCAGCACAGCACGATTCGACACATGCTTCTGGGGCATGGGGACTGCGAATTCCTCGAACTTGTTTTTGATCTCTTTAGCTATGTCGTTGTAAGACGCACCAGACTTGACACCATCAGAGACGATACGCGCAATCTCCTTACGAGTGGTGTCGTTAATCTGCGTTACAGCCTCTGCAGCATGCTTCTTAGCGTACTCTTGTGCCCTGAGGTTAGGAAGCGACACCCATCCAGACTTGTCTGCCTTAACGGACGTTGTACCAATGCCTGAACTGGTCTTCTGCGATGAAGCCTTCGGAGCGTTAAGGTTGTAAGCAGATGTGGCATTCGAATAGGGGAGACCGTCTCCTCCCTGCTTCGTAGTCTTAATGGAAGTCTTACCGAAATCTTTGGCGTAGCTTTTCGTGGCGTTCGAGTCTATCTCGCCATCTTTAAAAGGCGTACCGACGCCATTTGCGGGAGAGAATTTGTTGTATGATGAGCCATTATAAGCGACGTATTTGGTCTTACCGTCGTCGCTTCTGTATGCGCCAATTTGCCAATTGCCACCAAACGTACCTAGAAATACGATGCTGCTCTCCTGAAGAGAGGCACCATCGGGTGCACTGGCGGATTCAGATGAAGTTGACGACTTCGACAGGGATGAGAAGAACCACCCAGTGCACCCTAGGTCTCGGCATTGCTCTACAGCGCCTGCAAGCCACACTCGATAGATGTAATTCTCGATTACACGCTGCAATTCAGCCGAGTGTCGCTTGACCTCGACTCTTATTATCGCGCTATATTTGTTCTTTAGGTCACGGGAATCGCGAGGTTTTTCTGCTTCTAGGATTTCATCTCCCTCAGGAAGTCGTTCCTCAATACCCTTCCACGTAGCCCAGAACACTGCTGCAACGTCAAGAGCCATAGCAGAAGCCCACGGCTGAATGATGGCATTGTGCTTCTTGATAGCCAATGCATTGCGATACTTGGCTATGGTGCCGTAGGGTTCTGCCATTAGTGATGCCTCCATTCAGACTTCTCAGTCTCAGTGACTTGCCTTGCAGTCTCCTCAGGGTCTCGGAACAGGTCTACAATGGCGAAAGGAATCATAACAATCGCTAGAATGAGAACCAGTATGAAAGACTCTGCGTCCATTAGATACCCTTCTCCCTAAGCTCAGCTACCATGTTGTCGAGCAGCTGGATGTAAGACTCTTCGACCTCGCCAGCAGCCTTGTCTGCCTTATCCTCAGGCGTCTTGGCATTCTTGACATCGTCGCTACTCTTCTTGGCATCGTCAATTGCTCCTGCAGCCTTAGCCGCCTGAGCTGCCTGCTGGTCTGCAGCGGACTGTTGCCCCATGGCAATCTCGAGAGCCTTCTGCTGCTTCTCCTCTTCAACCTCATCCCAGCTCTTCGGATCATCGGGGAACAGCTTGTCCACAATATCCGTATCCTCACCGAGCGCAATGAGCAGCTGGGTGGTAGCAGTCTTGAGGTCGATGGTGTTGGCAGGGGTCTGCCCAGACAGAGTGACGCTCTTAACGATAGCATCGATACGCTCGTTGATGTCCTCCTGGAGGATAGGCGGGAACTTAATATCGAACGTACGGTCAAGCTCGCCTGTATCAACGTAAGACTCGCCATAGTCGTTGAACGAGCGAACACCCTTGAGCTTACCACCAGGCTTCAGCGCAGACTGGTCGATGACGTAGTTCAGCACCGTGCTGAAGATGTCCGTCCACAGCTCCTGACGCTCCTGGAACATGAGGAGCATAGGCTGCTCCATTGCCTTGGCAGTAGCGAGGTTGCCAGTACTGGGGTCTCCGAAGTAGTGCTCATAGATACCAGTCGCAGCGCACACCATCAGCAGAGCACGACGACCATCGTCCACAGCTACGGTAGCACCACTCTTCGGCATGGGTGTAAGGTCGAAATTGTCTGAGGACATCCACACCTGAGCCGCTTGCCCAGGCAGGTCACCATTCATAGGGTTAGAACCACCGTTAATGGCTCCTTCGAGCACCTGCTTGGCTTGCCCCATACCCGTCGCACCGGACTTGCTAGTAGCCTTCCACGCGAACTTAGACAGGCTCTTGACAATGGTATACCAATCCTCAAGGAATTCCTTGTACGCCTTAGCCCAGTCGATGGCTGCGTAGATCTCAGACACACCGTATTCCATGTCGGACAGGCAGTTCGTCTTCACATGGTACACGGGATTCGCAGCCATGACCTCGATACCATTGAAGTATCGAGGCAGACCACCCTGGGGCATGTAGTTGATGTCTGGGTACATCGCCTGTCGGGTCTCGTACTTCTGCGAGCCTGCCTCCTTAGGCTGCTGCCACTGACGGAAATAGTACCACGGCTCCTTGCTGTCCTCGGGATTGTAGATGATGCGGGTGATCTCGTTCAGTGGGATGGTACGCACACGAGTCGCACCGTTAAGCGGGTCTGTGAAGAAGGTGAAGAACAGGTTCGCGGTCACCTGGAGCTCAGTCTCCTTGACCAGCATAGCCTGCTCGCCTGTGAGCTCAGCCTTGTTCTTGGAGTCGTCCATGAACGCATCGATAACAGATTGGACGTCCTCATCTGCAGCCACCACGTCGACACCCTGACCGAACACGTAGTTCGCCTGAGTGGCTACGGCTCGCTTGACCAGAGGGTTCTTCAGCCAATACACCCTCGCCATGGCGGCAATCTTGTCGATGGACGCCTTGGTGAACTGACGATTCAGCGTAGAGTCACCGATGCGCTCGTAGCCCACGTCATCCAGAGCCAGCTCCAGCTCAGCGATACGCTCCTGCAGCAGCTCGTTGTTGCTGTGCTCGGTGAAAGCTATGTTGCCGTACAGCTCGACAGCCTCGCTGAGACTGTTAAGCTGTCCACCACTCAGCCCATTGGCGATCTTCAGGAGCGGATGATTCTTGTCCATTGCCATTCAGATACCTCCTACACTGGTGAGATGATGTTTGGTACGTCGAGCTCGACCAGTGAAGCACCAGTCCTACGGCTGGCGAGCTCCTGAGTGAGAATAGCAGCATAGGATGCCGTGTCGACTTGGTCGTCGTGAGCGCCCATGGGGAAGCCGACGAGCTCATCCTCGTAGTCCCCCAGCCATGCGGCGCCCATACGATGAAACACCTTATGGCTCTCGTAGCGAGCGCCCATGGGGATAGCCTTGGTGACCTTGTCCTTGGTAGCATTCAGCTCCATCACAGGCACACCAGCATTGCGCAGCATCTGGAAGACGGGACGACCGACACCATTGACCTCAATGCCCATGCACGTAGGCATGTAGCGTCTGTACTGGTCGAGCAGGAGCCTAGGCTGCTCTGCTCCTTCCATCTGTGCCCTGAACACGTCCCAAAGAAGCAGGTCGTTCTTCGGAGTGACAATCCACGTACTGCATACGAACCAGTCTGCTGTGGTCTTGGCAGAGGCTGTCGGGTCGACGGTCTGGAAGTGCCAGCATTGCTCAGGCACGAATCGCTCGTCGCCTGTATCCCTGTGCAGCACGTACGTGTGGTCGATGAGCTCCCAGTATCTGAAATCCTTCCTACGGAACATTGTACCGTCGGGAGGACTGGGATGCTGCTGGTACATGGCATTGAACATGTAGCTGCCCATGGCTATGCGCGTACGATTCAGCGATATCTCATCGTACATCTCTGGCCACAGCGCCTCTCCCTCAGAGCGACCGAGCTGGTCGGTGCCCTCTGCCAGAGCGGGAAGGCTCAGCACCTTCCACTTGTCAGCGCCCTTCTCCATGTCTGCCAACAGTCGTCCTGCAAGGTCATCCTGATGCCAACGAGTCATAACGACGATCACGGCACCACCAGGAGCCAGACGAGTGCGCAGCGTAGTCTGGTACCAGTTGTAGGCAGAACGCCTCACCGTCTCAGAGCTAGCCTCTTCGTAGTTCTTAATCGGGTCGTCGATGATGGCGATGTGAGCACCCTTACCAGTGATAGCGCCACCAACGCCCGCTGCAACAATGCCATTGTCATGGCCCCCTTCGAGTCCCCATCGGTCTGCACGAGCGGCATCCTCTGCGAGCTTGACTCCGAACAGCTCCTCGCTGTCCCTCATCTTGTTCCTCGTCATTCGACCGAACTCCTGAGCGAGGTCTGCCGAGTAGGATGTGAGCATCCACGTCATCCATGGATGATTGCCCATGCCCCATACAGGGAACTCCTGGGAGACGAGACGGGACTTACCGTGTCGAGGCGGCATGAAGATCATAACACGCAGATTATCACTCTCTGACTCCTTCATGCGCCCCTCGTGAATGGCGACTACGTCATTGATGGTCGCTTCGAGCTGAGCTGCGATGAGTCTGTGGTGGCGTCCGATCTTGTAGTTCTCGTCCATGTACAATGTGTAGTCGAGGAGATGGCGACGTGCGAGTTCCTGTCGGATACATTCGAGCTGACCGAGCATGTTAGGCACATCTTTGATGTCGAGAGGTTGAGTCTTGTCTCCTTCGGACAGCTGAGTGGGAAGACCTTCAGGCGCTTTTGTCCCGACGTGCGAGACAACCTTGTTGCGTCTAGGCATCTTCCACCACCTCAGCAGTCACGGGTAAAGCGGGAAGTGCCGCATCATCCACATGATCTCCCACGGTCACTTCCACAGCTTGTGCAATTTCTTTCACCTTGGCGCGTAATTGTTCATCTGTTAGAGCTTTCACGTCTACCTGCCAATTCACGTCTAACTTGTGCTTAGTCTCGACGGAAATCTCCATTACTCGCTTAGCATTCCACACATCGGGCATACGACATTCAAGGTATCGGATCATCGCTGAGACATTGCCGTTAATAGCAGCAGAGAACAGAGCATTCTCAACCAATGAGCATGCGAAGATGCGAGCCTCTTCCAGGTCGCACCAGAACTTGGCATACTTGCCTTCTTGTCCTCGTGCCATTTCCTCTTTGCCACGACGACGCCACTCAGTGATTGTACGAGGATTCAGTCCCACACGAGCAGAGGCAGTTGTGAATGTGTAGCCTTGTCGGACGAGCGCGACAATCTGATCTGCCTTCTCGTCGAACTTATGGTAACCGCCTTTGGCTGCTGCTTCCTCTATGTTAGTATGGACGGCACAATATTTGCCGTCCACCGTTGCGCCCTTTGTGCATTGCTTTCCTGTTCGAGGGTTACGTCCTTGACAACGAGGAGTCCCCCAGTAAGTCCAATGCTCAGGGTCTTCAATATGCTTAGGATGTGGGTTATTTTTGGAATACTTAGGCTTCGACTTCTTAGATTCGGAGACCTTCTTCGAAGCCTTAGTCTTCCCATTCTCCCTGTTAGTCGTCATTATCACCACATTCCCATTATTTAAATATAGACTCCTTATTCATTATCGCTCTTTTTCTTATAAATTACCTTATCAATTTCATTA
>ERZ779869.1288-NODE-1288-length-23792-cov-5.165396_pt1 | contig 23792 bp, 19 predicted proteins | sample MGYA00511557_ERZ779869 | MGnify/ENA primary metagenome ERZ779869 (study PRJEB29588, sample SAMEA2154620) | human gut metagenome | biome: human gut; feature: human-associated habitat; material: faeces | place: Denmark | collected 2008/2010 ... | reverse complement strand
AACTGATCTGGATCTCTTTGTTGTTCATGGTCATCTCTGATTTGCTTTAATCTTACAGCTTCCAATAAACTTGATATTGTATAGGTGTCCCTTTTTGTCTTATCTCTTCCTACTAATACGCTCATTTCACTCTTCCTCGTCTTTCAATAATATACTTATGTTTTCGTACAGTCGGAATTCAGAAATTGCATCACGATATTGAGAATAGGATATTCCACATACTTCTGTAATATTTGCTACGTTCCTACCGTCCATTATCATTTCTGCAACTCTTCTATTCTTCTTAGATATATTCTCTAAGAATTTTTTTACACGCTTATTTTTCTTCTCGTCTATTATTTCTTCCTTTAAATCTAATTCCTCATCTAAATCAGTTATTTTCGAACCTCCATTATAATATGTATTAATCATATTATATGCAGATTTTAATTGATTACTTTTAGTATATTGATAATATTTTTCTAATACAAAACTATTTACTAGTATTAAGAAAGCAATAATTGATAATACAACAAGACATAAGATAAGAAAAAGTTTTACTCTTACTGATTTAGCTTTTTTTACGATTCTTTCCATTTTCTATCCTCATTTCTTTATTTCAAACTTATATCCGATTCCTCTTACTGTTTCTATATACTTTCCTTTTTTTCCTAATTTATGTCTAATCTTTTTTATATGACTATCTATTGTTCTTGAATCTCCATAATAATCATAATTCCATACATTGTTTAAAATTTTATCTCTTGATAGTGCAATATTTTCATTATCTAATAAATATTTTAATAATTCATATTCTCTTAAACTTAAATCAATTGGTTTTCCATCCACTTTTACAGTACGTCCTTCTTGATCTATTACAATTCCATCATAATCTTTTAATTGTTTTGTGTCTCCATACACTCTTTTTAATATTGCTTCAACTCTTGCTACTAATATTTTAGGACTAAATGGTTTTGAAATATATTCATCAACACCAAGTTCAAATCCAAATAATTCATCTTGTTCTTCTCCTCTTGCTGTTAACATTATTACTGGTAAATTTGATTCTTGTCTTATCTTTCTTAAAACTGACCAACCATCAAGTTTTGGCATCATTACATCCAATAAAATTAATTTAATTTTATTTCTGTTTTCCTCAAATACTTCAATTGCTTTTTCGCCGTCTTCGGCTTCTAGAATTTTATACCCTTTTGCAGATAAGAAATCTTTTAATAATTTTCTCATCCTTGATTCATCATCTACTACAAGAATATATGCTCCTTCCATCTCTTCTTCCTCCATCATAGTTTTGTTTACTATTTTATTATACTTACTCTATATGTCTTTTTTGTGAAAGTTTTGCTACTTTTTCATATATATTGTTTGTGTATTATATGCCAATTCAACATTTTCATTTTGTAATATGTTCATTATTTTATAATTTACTTCTTCTTTGCAATGTAAATATTCTAAATAACCTGTTTCATAAAAATATGCCATTACTATAATATCATATCCATTATCTGAAATCTCTTGAAATCTTACACTAATGCTACCATCTTGAATTATATCTTCTCTCTTTCTTAGCATTTCTTCTATTTTTCTTCTTGTCATTTCTACTTTTTCAAGTGGTGTATCTAATTCTAAAGTTAATCTTGTGTAATATCTTCTTTTTTCCATTTCACTATAGTTTATAATCGCTAAAGATGCTACTTCTGAATTTGGAATATGTAATACTGAATTTTCTATTGTTCTAATGCTAGTACTTCTGAATTTTATATCTTCTACTGTTCCCTCATAATCACCAACTTTTATGTAATCACCAGTTTTAAATGGTTTATCTATAAATAATGCAAGTCCGCCAATCATACTTTTTGCCGTATCTTGAGCTGCAAGAGTTATTACAACACCACTAATTCCAAGTCCTGTAATAAATCCACTAATATTATATCCTAATTCTGAAAGCATTAAAAATCCTGCAAAAATATAAATTAAAACTTTAATAACTCTTAATGCCGCATTTACTGTACTTTTATTAATTTCTTTACTGCTTCTACTCTGAATTTTAGTTACTATTCCATTTCTATCATCTAATCCATCTCCAAATGCTTTTGCAACAAATAAAATCATTGCTATTTTCATAATCTTTTCTATTAATGCTTCTATTTCTGGAGATACTGTAATTGTAGTTTTTATAAATCTTAATGCTACATATATTCCAACAAAAGTAAATATTGTTTTTATAGGTCTATAAAATGGATTTTTCTTTATATCTTTTTTTTCTTTATTTTTTGATGTTAAAATTTTAATAATCAGACTCGCTATTCCTGCACTCAATATTCTAAAACCAATTACTATTCCTATTGCAATGGCAATTTGTGTTACAATTTCTATATTCATATAACCTCTTTTCCAAAAAAAACTGTCGCAATCAACAGTTTTTTCATTTTAGTTCATATAATCTCTTAATTTTTTGCTTCTACTTGGATGTCTTAATTTTCTTAATGCTTTTGCTTCAATTTGACGAATTCTTTCTCTTGTTACATCAAATTCTTTTCCAACTTCCTCTAGTGTTCTAGCTTTTCCATCTTCTAGTCCAAATCTTAATTTTAATACCTTTGCTTCTCTTGGTGTTAATGTACTCATTACTTCTTCTAATTGTTCTCTTAATAATGTATATGATGCTGCATCATGTGGTGCTGGAGAATCTTCATCTTGTATAAAGTCTCCTAAGTGACTATCATCTTCTTCTCCTATTGGTGTTTCCAAAGATACTGGATCTTGGGCTATTTTTTGAATTTCCATTACTTTTTCAACAGACATGTCCATTTCTTTTGCAATTTCTTCTGGGGTTGGTTCTCTTCCTAATTGTTGTAATAAGTGTCTTGATGTTCTGATTAATCTATTTATTGTTTCTACCATGTGTACTGGTATTCTTATTGTCCTTGCTTGGTCTGCTATTGCTCTTGTAATAGCTTGTCTTATCCACCATGTTGCATAAGTACTAAATTTGAATCCTTTTGTATAATCAAATTTTTCTACTGCTTTGATTAATCCCATATTTCCTTCTTGTATTAAGTCTAAGAATAACATTCCTCTTCCAACATATTTTTTAGCAATACTTACTACTAATCTTAAGTTTGCTTCTGCTAATTCTTGTTTTGCTTCTTCATCATTATTTAATATTCTTTTTGCTAATTCTAATTCTTTTTCATATGATAATAATGGAATTTTTCCTATTTCTCTTAAATACATTCTTACAGGATCGTCTACACTTATCCCTTCAAAACTTGTATCTGTTATTTCATCTAATTTTAAGTTTTCAACTTCTTTTAAATCTTCAATATCTGGTTCTTCTTCAAAATCATCATTTAAAAGGTTTACTCCCATTTCTTCAAATGCATCAAATACTTTATCTATTTGTTCAGTATTTGCATCATCTAATTCGCTTGCAAGTTCGCCATATGTTATTTTTCCTTTTTCTTTTGCCTTTTTTATTATATTATTTAATTTTTCTTCTGGTGTAACATCTTTTTTATCTTTATGCTCAACTGTCTTTTCTACTTTGCTTTGTACTTTTTCGTTTTCATTTTCTTTCTTCATTACAATATAACCTCCCTATTTTATTTTGGCTAATTGGATAATTACCTCGTTGAGTTGAGCTTCCAGATTAGCTACTTCTTCTTTTGTTAAACCATTATTGTCTATTTTACCTAATATTTCATTTCTTTTTTGTAATAATAACTCTTTTCTATATGTTACAAGCACATCTTCTATGCATTTATCTACATCTGTTATTTCGAAATCCGACGACATTATTCCAGACAAATAATTAACTGTAATTTCGTCTTCGAATAAATCTAATATATTTTCTATATTAATATTACCTTTTTCGTGTTCTTCATACAGTTTATTTATTATTGCCTTATTTCTTTCTATTTTGATTACATTATTATCAATGAGTTTTTTCAGTCTTTCAAAACTTTTGTCTGGGTAGTTTATTAATAGATATATAACTAAGCTTTCTAATCTTTTTGTTTTTACGTCTACAGGTTGTTCATCTTGTTGAATTGATACATTTTTTACAGGAACTACCTTTTTTTCAAGCTTTTGTTCTGTTCTTGAATTTGCATATAGTAGCTTATTTATCTCTGCATAAATTGCGTCTTTTGATACTTTATATTCAAGAGAAATTTTGTCTACATATACTTCTCTCTCCATGCTATTTTCGACTTTTGCAACAATTTTTGCAACTTCGTTTAAGAATTTAATTTTATCATTTACATTGTCTAAATCTAGGCTTTTCTTTAGCATTTTTACTTTAAATTCAACTAAAGAAATTGCCTTGTCTACATACATTTGGAATCTTTCTGGTCCGTATTTTACAACAAATTCATCTGGATCTTTTGCACCTTCTATTTGCAATATTCGTATGTCGCATCCTAAATTTTGAAGTATTTCCAAACCTCTTAAAGTAGCAGCTTGTCCAGCTCCATCAGCATCATAACCAATTATTACTTTTTCACAACTTCTTCTTAATAATCTGCCTTGTGCTTCTGTTAATGCTGTTCCTAAAGACGCCACTGCATTATGTATTCCTCTTTGATGGAGTGATACAGCATCCATGTACCCTTCTACCATTATTATTGTCTTTGAATTGTACTTTCTTGCAATATTAAACGCAAAAAGATGCCTTCCTTTACTGTAAACAATATCTTCTGGAGAATTTATGTACTTAGGTTTACTATCATCTAATACCCTTCCCCCAAAAGCAATTACTCTTTCATGGGTATCAAATATAGGAAACATCAACCTGTTTCTAAACCTATCTATAAATTTTCCGTCTGGATTCTTATTAACTAAACATGAAGCAAGAATTTCTTCCTCTGTAAAACCTTTAGATTTTAATTCTGTATATAATTCATTAAATCTTCCAGAATATCCTATTTTAAAGGCTTTCAACGTTTTGTTATCTAAGTGTCTTTTCTTTACATATTCTTGTCCAGGCTTTGCGGTTGGTTTGTATAAATTTTCATGGTAAAATTCGGCAGCGCATTTATTTACTTCATATACTCTCGATTTCAACTTTGCAAGTTTGTCATCTTCGAAATTGCCAGATACCGGTAATTCAACCCCGGCACGATTTGCAAGCATCTCAACAGATTCTTTAAAATTCAGATTTTCTATTTTGCTTATAAAATGAAAAACATTTCCACCTACTCCGCATCCAAAGCAGTGGAATATTTGCTTGTCTGGTGATACGCAGAATGAACCGGATTTTTCTTTATGAAATGGACATAATCCCATGTAATTTCTGCCTGCTCTTTTTAAAACCACATATTGTGACACTATATCAACTATATCATTTTTACTCTTAATTTCATCTAATAATTCGTCACTATATCTTACCATTTGCAATAACCTTTCTCCATTATATATTATATTCGACATAAAGTTTGGTATTCCTTCTTAAAATTCCACTTTACGTAATCAAGTTGGAAAATTATAATTATTTTTCAACTTCAAAATAAAGGAGCTAACACTAATGTCAGCTCTATTGTTTTTTATAAATTTTGTGGATTTCCTGTACTTGCATCATTAAATGGTATAAATTTGCTTACTATATTGTTTGCACTTACTGGTTCCACCATGTTCCTATGTTCTTCAAAAGATAGATTTATTTTATTTTCTACTAGATTTTCAACTTCATTTTCTGAAGCATGTTCTGCTAAAACTAATTCGCTTACCAAAATTTGTTTTGCATTATTTAGCATTTTCTTTTCTCCAGTAGATAATCCTTTTTCTTTTTGCTTGTAGCTTAAGTTTCTTACAACATCTGCTACTTCGTAAATACTTCCACTCTTCATTTTTTCCATGTTTTCTTTATATCTTTTGTTCCAATTATTAGACATTTCTGTTTCATTAGCTTCTAATACTTCAAGTACTTTTCCAGCTTCTGCTTTATCTATTACACTTCTAACTCCTATATCACTTGCTTTTGATATTGGAACCATAACCTTTACTTCTCCAGGCATTTTAATTATATAATAATTTTGCTTTTCTCCTAAGATATCTTTTTCTTCTATTGCGTCAATTGTTCCTGCCCCATGCATAGGATATACTATTTTGTCACCAACGTTAAACATGTAATTATCTCCTTCCATACTGTATATTTTAGAGTTAATAAAGGTATATTTATCTCTTTCAACTACGTTTCTATTATACCATAAAAAATGGCAAAAGTCAAAGATTTTGCCATTTTATTTTTTGCCGTATTTTTCAGTATTATCAACGGTTTTACGTATTTTTGTGTTTTAAAAAAATAATTTTATGTTTCTTTTTTATGTGTTTATTTTTAACACGTTTTATATTATCTGCCAGTAGACCCAAAGCCACCTTTTCTTTCGCCTTGTGCATTATCATTATCTGCTGTTAAATATTTCATGAATATTAATTGGCCAATTGCGTCTCCTTTTTTTATTTCCACATCATGGTCAAAGAAATTATAAAATGCAAACATAAAATGGCCGTCATTATCTTCATTCCCATAATAGTCACAATCTACAATTCCAACGCTATTTGCCATAACTAATCCTTTTTTTGCAGGTCCAGAGCTTCTGTTACATAGTAAAAAGAACTCGTCTGGTGGGCAATATGCTTTTAAACCTGTTTTTACTAATGTAGGTTTTTGACCTAGTTTGAAAGGTGGTATTACACAGTCTTCTGCTGCTTCAATATCATAACCTGCTGCGTGTTTTGTTTTTCTAATTGGTAAGTTTATTCCTTTATCTTCAAAACCTTTTGCAATTTCAAATCCTCTAACTTTTTCCATTTTCATATACTCCTTATGATGTTTTATTAATAAGAAGCAATTACTATTTTTCAAATATTAATTGCTTCTTGGTTAATTAATAATTTTCTGCTTTAACTTCAAAATAAGATTGTGCGTGGTTGCAAACTGGGCAAACCTTTGGTGCTTCTGTTCCAACTACAATGTGTCCGCAGTTTCTACATTTCCAAATTGTTATGCTTCCTCTTTTGAACACTTCACCATTCTCAACATTTTCTAGCAATCTTCTGAATCTTGCTTCATGCTCTTTTTCGATAGCACCTATTCCTCTGAATTTTGCAGCTATTTCTGTAAAGCCTTCTTCATCGGCTTCTTTAGCCATTCTGTCGTACATATCTGTCCACTCGTAGTTTTCTCCAGCTGCTGCAGCTGCTAAGTTAGCCTTTGTATCACTAATTCCATTTAAATATTTAAAATGAATTTTAGCATGTTCCTTTTCATTTTCTGCTGTTTCTAAAAATAAAGCAGCTATTTGCTCATATCCTTCTTTTTTAGCAACACTTGCAAAATATGTGTATTTATTTCTTGCTTGTGATTCTCCTGCAAATGCTTCCATTAAATTTTTCTCTGTTTTTGATCCTTTAAGTTCCATTATAATTTACCTCCTGTAATTTGAACTGACTAAGTTATACTATACTTTAGTAAAACAGTCAATATGTATTTTTTATTATTTTTCAACTAGAATTAAGTCATAGTCTTTTACATCAACTACCTTAGCCTTTATATACTTTCCAATCAAGTCTTCATTTGATGTGTTTTTTACGTAAGCAACTCCATCTATATCTGGAACGTCCATGTAACTTCTACCTACATAATATTTTTTATCTGGTGTTATTCCTTCAATTAAAATTTCTAGCTCTCTTCCTATATTATTTTTTTCATTTTCCTTAGATATTTCTTGTTGTAATTTCATTATTTTGTTATATCTAGATTTTTTAGTCATTGGATGAATTTGTTCTTTAAGTCTTGAAGCTGGCGTTCCATCTTCTTTTGAATATGTGAATGCACCTAATTTATCAAATTTTGTTTCTTTAACAAATTCATATAGTTTATCGAAGTCTTCTTGTGTTTCTCCTGGGAATCCAACCATTAAAGTTGTTCTTATTACTACATCTGGAATTTCTTTTCTTAACTTGCTTATTGTATTTTTTATGCTTTGTCCTGTACACTTTCTGTTCATTCTTTTTAAAACTGTGTCAGAAATGTGTTGTATTGGAATATCAAAGTATTTGCATATTTTGTTATTTTCTTTTACAACTTTTATTAATTCGTCTGTTATATCTTCTGGATATGTGTATAAAAATCTTACCCATTTCAAGTCTTTTATTTTACATAACTCTGTTAATAATTCTGCAAGTTTTGGCTCTCCATAGATATCTTTTCCGTATTTTGATGTATCTTGAGCAATTAATATAAGTTCTCTTCTTCCTGTTGCAACAATTTGCTTAGCTTCTTCTATTATATCTTCCATCTTTCTGCTTACGAAATTTCCTCTGATATATGGAATAGCACAGTAAGTGCATCTATTGCTACAACCTTCAGCAATTCTTATATACGAATATTGTTCTCCAGTTGTGATAACTCTATTCATAAAATTTAAATCAGTATCGACTAATTTTACGTTTTTCTTACTCTCGATTTTATCATATACTTCTTTTAATACTTTTTCAAATACTGCAGATGAGTTGCCTTTTTCTTCTGCATAATCACTATATTTCAAGAAAATATCTACCTCAGGAAGTGCTTTTTCTAGGTCTTCTTTGTATCTTTCTACTAAACAACCTGTTGCAATTAATACCTTACATCTTCCTGTTTTCTTGTACTCTGCCATTTCTAAGATTGTATTTATTGCTTCTTCTTTTGCAGATTCTATAAATCCACATGTGTTTATAACAATAACATCTGCAATTTTAGGATTATTTACAATATTAAACTCATTCTCCTTAAAAATTCCAATCATCATTTCTGTATCTACTAAATTTTTGCTACATCCTAGTGATATAAAGCCTACGTTCATTTTTTTATTCCCTTCTTACTTTGAATTTACCGTACTTTGTAATTTTTCTAATTTTGATATAATACTGTCATAAGTTTTTCTTGAAATTCTGCTGGTATCTCCATTTGCATAATCTTGTGCAAGTTTTTTCATATCTGTTAGTTCAAATCTATTTTCTGCTTTTGTTCCATTATCTAACACATATATTGGTGTGTAATCAACTTTTTGCAATACTGCCTTGTCTGAGTCTGAACTCTTTGCAATTTGAATGTTTAAAATAAGCTCTACATCTGCATTTGCATATTTTAAAGTAGAAATATAATTTCCAAGAGAGTATGCAACTAGTACATTTTTTCCTTCTTCTGTTTGAATTATTTCCATTGGTTCTACAACTGATGGATGTGAACCTAAAATCATGTCTACTCCATTTTCCACTAAGAATGCTGTTATATTTCTCTGATATTCTGATATTTCCGAGCTATTTACATCTCCCCAATGCATTATTGCTATTATGTAATTTGAATTTTGTTTTGCATATTCTATGTCTTTTTGTGCAAGTTCTTCTGAATAAATATTAGCTGACTTTTTTTCTTCATCTGTAACTTCATTTTCATTACTCAACCCGTATGTGTAGCCTAAAAAAGCAACTTTAATTCCATTAATTTCTTTAATGTTTCCTGTAAAATCCAAGTTTTCTTGTTCTTTTGTCTTTTCTTCATCTAGTGTGTTTTCATTTGATTCATCTACTTTGTTTTTAATTCCTGTAATTTCAACATTTTGTTCTTTAATTTTACTTATTGTTGTCTCTAATCCTTGAGTTCCATAATCCAACACGTGATTGTGTGCCAATGAAACTAGTCCTATTCCCGAATCTTTAACTGCTTTTAGGAATTCAATTGGTGAATTATATTTACCAACACCAGAATATTTACCATCAACAAAATTTGTTTCTAATGTTCCAATAGCGAAATCCGAATCTTTCACGAATTTTGAAACTCCAGTAAACATATGAGAAAAGTCATATTCATCGTCTATTTTTGCGTCATCAATCATATCCATTTGGCACAATATATCTCCAACAGCCGAAATCCTTGCTGTTTTTGTTATTACTGTTGTTTCTCCATTATTTGATGGATTAAGATTATTTTCTATTGCTGTAAAGATTTCGCCAGTCTGTTTTTCTAGCTCTTCTGCCTGTTTTGCTAATAACTTTCTGTCTTGATATTTTCGTATTTGAATTACACCTTCAGCAACTATAATGACTGCTAGTAAAATCGATACAATAATTATAAAATTTCTATTTGTAATTGTATCTAGTACTACATTTCTTTTTCTAGTATTTCTTCTGTTTCGCATTTCATGCACCCTTTCAACTTTATCCTGTACTATTTTACTATAATCTATCAAAAAAATAAATAGCAATAAAAAAATTGCTAATATTTTCGTATAAGTTCCAAAAAATCAATTGTACATTAGACTTTTTGGAACTTATACATCATTTTACCATTCTATTTCTTCTATTGGCGTTGGATTTTGATTGATGATAATGTCTTCCGATTTTCCATTTTTGAAGTGTATTATTTTATCTGCCATTGGAGCTATTGCACTATTGTGCGTTATTATGATTACCGTCATATTTTCTTTTCTGCAGGTATCTTGCAAGAGTTTTAAAATCTGCTTTCCTGTGTTATAGTCTAAAGCTCCAGTTGGTTCGTCACAAAGAAGTATTTTTGGATTTTTAGCAATGGCTCTTGCTATTGCAACTCTTTGCTGTTCGCCTCCAGATAGTTGAGATGGAAAGTTATTTTTTCTTTCTTTTAGACCAACTTTCTCCATTACTTTTTCTGGGCTTAATGGATGTTTGCATATTTGAGTGGCAAGTTCTACATTCTCAATTGCAGTTAAATTTTGAACCAAATTATAAAACTGGAATACAAACCCAATATCTTCTCTTCTATATTTTGTAAGTTGTTTTTCATTGTAATTATTAACATGTCTTCCGTCAATTACAACATCTCCAGAAGTTACACTATCCATTCCTCCAAGAACGTTTAGGGCAGTAGTTTTTCCTGCCCCACTCGGTCCAACAATTACAACAAGTTCACCTTTATTTATTTCAAAATTTGCATTATCTAAGGCTCTAATCTTATTATCACCCATAGTATATTCTTTTACAACATTTTTAAATTCTATATAGGCCATACTTTCATCCTTTCTAATCTACACTCTTCAAAGATTCAGTCATACTTATTTTCTTCAAAGTTCTATTTACTGCTAAATTTACTATTTCAGCAAATATTATTGTTATTATAATTCCATATATAAAACACATTTTGCTTATTTCGTAATTAAACATCATCATATCAAGCTCGCACGTTTTTACTGCATACATCGACAAGAAATATCCACCAAATAGTCCGAAAAATATTCCAATAACTGTTAATATTCTTGTTTCTTTTGTTATATAATTAAATACCTCTTTATTATAAAAACCGAGTACCTTTATTGTAGCAAGTTCACGTATTCTTTCACTTATGTTTACATTTGATAAATTATATAAAACTGCAAATGCAAGCAATCCAGCTGATATTATTAGCACATATACTACTAATTGCATTTGTTCCATTACTGTTACAAAAATATCCTTCGTACCAGATAAGAAACTTACACCAGCAACTATTGTATCATCTTGCAATATTATTTTTCCAATATTATCCTCATCATCTGCTGTTGTACCTTCTGCCTCTTTTATTAGCAAAGTATTAGGCTTGAAGCTATTTTCTCCATATAGTTTGTTGTACAAATTACTAGACATATACATATAATGATAGATGTAGTTTTCTGTTATTGCACTTACTTTTACATCTTTTTCTATATCATCTGTATTTTTTATGGTTATTGTATCTCCAACCTTTATCTTTAGTAGGCTTGCAATCTTTTCTGAAATTATTACGGAGTCATCATCCAATGTGTATGTTTCCTTCTTGTGCTTTCTGTTTCTTAATCCTATAAATTCATCTAATTTATCTGACTGCTCTGGTACTACAAGGTTTATTGTCTGTGAATTTTGAATGCTTGTTATTTCAACAGTTTTCATGTAACTTGGCAATGTGTCTGCAATTTTATCTAGGTTCTTTACTTTTTCATTTTCTTCTTGAATTTGTGTTTTTGTTACGTCATCTTTGAATTCGATTGTTCCATCATATTTAAAAATTTCGCCATACTGATTTGGAATCATATTTCCTATTGCGTTTCTTATACCAAATCCCGCTATTATAAGCGATGTACAACCTGCTACACCTATTACAGTCATAAGCATTTTTTTCTTATATCTAAATACATTTCTTGCAGTTACTTTATTAGTAAACTTCAACCTTTTCCATATAAATGTTATTTTCTCAAGTATTATGCGTTTTCCAGGCTTTGGAGCTTTTGGAAGCATCAGCTCTGCTGGCTTTTCCTTCAATTCTTTAATACATGTATAAATTGTAGCTCCCAATGTGCAAACAAGTGCAAAACCCAATCCCATAACTCCCATTTCAATGCGAATTATGCAGTCAGCTTTTGGAATAGTGTACATCATTTCATACATCATTATTATTATTGATGGTATTAGTTTAAATCCGATTATCATTCCTACTACTCCACCAATCATGGTTGCTAAGAATGCATAAATTAGATATTTAAATGATATCTGAATTTTGTTGTAGCCCAACGCTTTCAAAGTTCCAATTTGAACACGTTGTTCTTCAATCATTCTAGACATTGATGTTAAACTAATTAATGCTGCAACTAAGAAGAATACTATTGGGAATGCTTTGGCTAAATTAGCAACTCTATCTGTATCTTGAATATATTCTGCATATCCATAGTTTGAATTTCTATCTAAAATATACCAAGAAGGCTTTTCTATTTTTGCAATTTGAGTCTTTGCATCATTCAATTTTTCTTGTGCTTCATCTAATTTTTCTTGAGTTTCTTTTCGAGCATCTGCAAGCTTTTGTTCATTTTCTTCGATTTCTTTTTTAGAATTTTCTAATTTTTGCTCATTGCTCTTTATAGTTTTGTATGTGCTTGTTTTGGTTTGTGCAAGTTTCTTTTTCTGACTTTCCAGCTCTTTTTCATTCTCGTTTATTGTGTTTTCTGCCTTTGCGAGTTCCTGCTTTCCTTGCTCTATTTGAGAATTTATAGAACTTATAGTCTGACTTAAATTTTCTGCCTTTATTCCCTGGCTTGAAAGAGCATTTTCTATTTGAGAAATTCCTGCATTAATCTGACTAAGCCCTGCTTCTAATGCTGTTTTATTTGTAGTTAACTCTGTTATCTTTTCCGCATTTGCTTCTGGATTTTGATTTAAGATTTTTAGAGTCTCTTCTATCTGTTTTATTTGACTCTCCACAGTCTGTTTTTGAGTTACAAGATTATCATAGTTAGTTTTTATTTGATTTAAACTATCAACATTTTTCTGTGCCTCTTCTAATTGTGCTTCTGTTTCTTGCTTCTTTGTTTCAAATTCAGACTTTGCACTACTTAGCTGTGCTTCAGCATCTTCCAGCTTTTTCTCTGCATTTGCAAATTCAGTATCAGCTTGTTTTCTTGCATTTGCAAGTTTTCTTTCTCCATCCTCAATTTTTGCTTTTCCGTCATCAATCTTATTTTGTGCATCTTGAAGCTCATCTTCTGCTTTTTGCTTTTGTTCATCATATTCTTTTTGTGCATCGTCTAACTTAATCTGAGCAGTATTTACAATAGAATTATATCTAGCTTGTTTTCTTTCATCAGATATTGCTTCTACATTATCTTTTACTTCATCAATTTTTTTCTGGTATTCATCTTTATATGTTTTTAAATTTTTTGCACCATCAGCAGTAATGTATGCAACTGTGTAAACGTCCATATTAAAGTTTTCTTTTGGCATATACATATAAAAATTTACAGAACCAGCTCCAAGTTTACTAGAACCTCTCGACCTAGAAATATATAAAGGAGATTGAACCATTCCTACTATTTTAACTTTCTTATTTTTTACAGTTGAATCATTGTTACTATCACTTTCTTCATTGCTACTATTATTATCACTGCTATCTTCATCATTACTTATGTCTATATCTCCAATACTTGTAGATGATTCAACCTTTTGTGGATTTAATGTGATATAATCTCCAATTTTGTATCCAGTCATTGTTAGTAACGAGCTTTCAACCACACATTCATCAGCATTTTGTGGCAGGCTTCCCTCTTTGAGAATTACATTGTTTATCGTATCTGGCATAGACTCAATCTTAACAACATACTCTTTCTTATCATTGCTAAAAGTAGCATCAATACTATAAGTTCCCACTACTTCTTTAGTTCCATCTACTTGTTTCAATGCTTCTATGTCTTCATCTGTTAAACCAAGTGTTGAAATTACTTCAATGTCCATTACATCTTCATCATCAAAATATTTATCTATGGTATCTTTCATATCTGGACTTGTAGCCGTAATTCCAGCAAAAAATCCTACTCCAAGCAATACTATTGCCACAATAGATAGAAATCGCTTAAATGTATTTTTTATTTGTCTTACACTATCTTTCAAAAGTGATTTTTCCATAATTTATATTTCCTTTCACAAGGTTGTAATTATTTTCTAATCATTAATAATTTTACCATTAAATAAATAGTAATTCAATAAAAATTTGGTGAATTTTTTTAAATTAATTACATGTTTCGACAGACTTTCTCACGGCTTATGTATTATAATTATGTCATTCTCATAAGAAAGGAGGTGAGAATGATGTATCAAAAGCAAAACAAGAGAAGAAAACGCTCGAAGAAATTTTTTAAAGCTTTACATATTATAGTTATTACTCTTAAATATGCTTTTAAAATTTTAAAAGAGCTAAAAGCTATTATTGATTTATTCAATAAATAGCAGAAAATCAGGTATGCTGTGAACATACCTGATTTTTTTGGTAATCTTTGATTACCCATTCTCATATGAAATTTAGTGTTATGCACCAAAAGCATTTCATTTATTATTATACTATATTTTATTAGTTTTGCAATATTTTTTCTAAAATTAACTTAAAAATCGTTCGACAATTTCTGCATACTCATTGTAATTTGCCATAGTTAATATTGAAAATTATTTTTCAAATACCGCATTTTCTATTCCTACAATTTCTTGTATTTCTTCTAATATTTCTGGCGTTACGAATAAGCCTCCTGCTGGAGCTATTTTTTCTCCATTTATTATTTCTATTTGAGTGTTGTTTCTATCCCCATTGAAGAATTTCAATGCCCCTCTTAGTCTGTCTTTTTGTGCTTCGTCTAAATTAGTTATGTTTATGTTTAATCTTTTTCTATCTATTTTCACTGCTTGTTTTACACCATTTTCGTTATTGACTGATGTGTTTGCAGAACTTGGATTATTTGCTACATCTTCTAAGTTTCTTATTGTTCTTGCAATTATGCTTGGTGCCTCATCTTCCCTTATGCTTAAACGGCCTTCAACAAGTACTATGTTCTCATCTATCAATTCGTTTGAACATTGATTGTAACAATTTTCGAATACGATGACATCTACACTTCCATACAAATCTTCTATTGTGACAAATGCCATTAATTTGTTATTTTTTGTATATTTTTTCTTTATTCCAGTTATTATTCCAGCATATTTTACAAATTGTCCGTCTTTTAATTGTTGTACTCTTCCAGCTAATTTTTCTGGTGGCACATCTTCTTCGTTTTCTGTGCTAACTAATTCGCTTGCGTCTCTCATTTGAAGTGTGTTTACATCTGCAAATTTTTCTATTAGCTCTCTATATTTTTCAAGTGGATGTCCAGATACATATATTCCGAGCATCTCTTTTTCCATTGATAATAATTCCTGATCTGAATATTCTTTTAGAGTTGTGTATTTGTATTTTAGCTTTTCCATATCGTCTTTGCCTGAGTCTGTTTGTGACATTGCCATATCAAACATCGAGACTTGGCCTTGTATATTTTTTCTTGATGCTCCAGAAATTGTGTCTATTATGTCTTCAAACGAAGCCATTAATGTACTTCTAGTTTCTGCAAAGTTATCAAATGCTCCTGCTTTTATTAAACTCTCTATACATTTTTTATTTACGGCTTCACCTTCCATTCTTTCGCAAAAGTCTGTAAAACTTATGTATTCTCCATTCTTTTCTCTATTTGCAACAATCGTGTCAACTGCAGCAAGTCCAACATTTTTAATACTTCCAAGTCCAAATCTTATTTTGCCACCATCTACTGTAAACTTCGTATAACTCCTATTAATGTCTGGCTTTAGAATTTCTATGTTCATTCTTTTACATTCATCAATGTACTCTGGAATTTTATCAAGATTTCCTAAGAAGCTGTTTAGCATTGCTGCCATAAATTCTGTTGGATAATATGCTTTTAAGTATGCTGTTCTATATGATACAACTGCATAGCAAGCAGCATGTGATTTATTGAACGCATATTTTGCAAATTCAGACATCTCATCAAATATCTTGTTGGCAGATTTTTCGTCTATTCCATTTCTTACACAGCCTGGTACAATTATGTTCCCATTTTCGTCTACTTGACCATGTATGAATATTTTTCTCTCTTTTGCCATTACTTCTAATTTTTTCTTACCCATGGCACGACGTACCAAATCTGCACGTCCTAGCGAATATCCAGCTAAGTCCCTAACTATCTGCATAACCTGTTCTTGGTAAACCATACAGCCATAAGTTACTTTTAATATTGGCTTTAGGCTATCATGTGTGTACACAGCATGGTCTGGGTCTTTTTTATTCGATATATACCTTGGAATTTGGTCCATTGGTCCAGGACGGTACAATGAAACTCCGGCAATTAAATCTTCCAAACAATCTGGCTTAAGTTCCTTCATGAAGTTTGTCATTCCTTGACTCTCAAATTGGAATATTCCCATCGTGTTTCCGTCTTGCCATAATTTGAATACCTTTGGATCATTCATTCCTTGGTCAAATTTTACGTCTATTCCCCTATTTTTCTTAACCAAATTTATGGTATCTTGTATAACTGTTAGAGTTCTAAGTCCTAAGAAGTCCATCTTTAATAGACCTAATTCTTCAAGAGTTGTCATTATGTATTGTGTCGAAATCATTCCATCTCTTACATATAGTGGAACATAGGTTACAACTGGGTCTTTTGTAATAACTATACCGCAGGCATGTGTAGAAGCCTGTCTTGGCATTCCTTCCAATGCCATTGCAATATCCAGTAACTTCTTTGTTTCTGGATTGTTCTCATATTCATCTTTAAATTCCTTGTTTTGCTCCAGTGCCTTTTTTATTGTTATGTGTAGCTCATTTGGAACCATTTTTGCTAGCTTATCGGCTGTCGCATAAGGAACATCTAAAACTCTTCCTACATCTCTTATAACCATTCTGGCAGACATAGTTCCAAATGTAATAATCTGTGAAACATGGTCTTGGCCGTACTTTCTAGAAACATAGTCTATTACCTCTTGTCTTCTTTCATAACAAAAGTCAACGTCAAAATCGGGCATGCTTATTCTCTCTGGATTTAAAAATCTTTCGAAAAGTAAAGCATACTTCATTGGGTCTATATCTGTAATTTCTATAGCATACGCAACAATAGAACCAGCTCCTGAACCTCTTCCTGGTCCTACTGGTATTCCTTGAGTTTTAGCATAATGTATGTAATCCCATACAATCAAAAAATAGTCAACATATCCCATTTTCTTAATTACACCTAGCTCATAATTTTTTCTGTCTATAATTTCTTGTGATGGATTATCTCCATATCTATTTTTAATTCCATCATTACATAGCTTTTCTAGATAATCATAATGTGTAGCAAATCCTTCTGGCACATCATAATTTGGAAGTATTGTGTGTCCAAATTCGAAGGTTACATTACATTTATCTGCAATCTTTACAGTGTTTTCTATTGCTTCAGGCACGCCAGAGAAAAAGTCTGCCATCTCTTCTGGTGACTTAATATATAGCTCGTCTGTTTCAAACTTCATTCTATCTTCGTCGGTAATCTTCTTGCCTGTCTGAATACAAAGCAAAATCTCATGGTTGTAAGCATCTTCTCTTCTTAAATAGTGCGAATCATTTGTTGCAACAAGCTCTATGTTCAACTTTCTTGAAAGTTCAATCAGTTTTTGATTTACTAAAACTTGCTCTTTAATTCCATTATTCTGTATTTCCAAATAATAATCTTCTCCAAATACATTCTTAAACCAAGTAGCAACTCTCTCAGCTTCTTCCATATCTCCTTTTAGAATCGCCTGAGAAACCTCTCCAGCCAAACAAGCACTACAACAAACCAATCCCTCATGGTACTTTTCTAGCACTTCTTTATCAATTCTTGGCTTGTAATAAAATCCTTCTGTAAATCCTATAGAAACAAGTTTTGTAAGGTTTTTGTAGCCCTCATTATCCTTCGCAAGTAAAATTAAGTGGTTATACCTTGCATCAATATTAGGGTCTTTATCCTCTCTTCTTCTTGGGGCAACATACACCTCGCAACCAATTATAGGCTTAATTCCATTTGCCAAACATGCCTTATAAAAATCGATTGCACCAAACATAACTCCATGGTCTGTAATAGCCATAGCCTTCATTCCAAGCTCTTTTGCTCTAACTGGTAAATCTTTAATTCTGTTTGCTCCATCTAGTAAACTAAACTCACTATGCACGTGTAAATGTACAAAATCTGGCATTGTTTTTCCCCCATTTGTAATATTTTGTCTAATTCTATCATCAAAATGGAGATTTTTCAATACAGATTATATTCTTTTCTCTTTAATTATAATAAAAATTTAAGAGGTTCCCAAACGGGAACCTCCTTTACCTCCTTAAAAGAATTCGCTAAATTCATTTGACGGAACAAACTTGATTGGACCTTCGTAACGCCCTGCTTTGCAAGCATTGAAAACGTAATTAAAATATTTTTCTCCAGCTTCGAACTTTTCTACAGGAATTGCAATAAATGCTGGCATTGAAAACCCACATTTTATATTCATCGTTGCTTCTTTGCCTTCGGCAATTTGCTCCATAGCAAGGTCTTCAACTTCTTTATTTCCTTGCCCCATATTTTCCCATGTAGTCCAACTGGACCAAATAACTATTCCTAATTGCTTTTTTTCTTTTGCTTCCTTGATAACGTCCCGAAGTAATTTTTCTGTCATAGCAATTCTCCTCCATTTATCAGGATTTTGGTTACACAGCATAGCGTATTAAATACGCTAAAATACTATCAAAGTATAACATATTTATGTATTTATTTCAATATCTTTCACTATAGCGAATCTTGAAATAAAATTTCTAAATTTAATAATAATTTGATAAAATCAATCCAGAACTGGTAGTTAGCATACAAAAATTAACTACCTTATACTTTTTCTCTAATTTTCCTGTGTCTTTAATATTGCTTCTACTTCTTTTTTGGTTAGTTCAACTGCTTGAGCTATTTGTTCTATAGATAAATTCATGTTTTTTAACGCTTTCACGATTTTTTCTTTTGTTTTCTTTTCTCCTTCTTTTCTTCCTTCTTTTTCTCCAAGTTCTCTGTTTGTTTTCATCTCTACATTGTATCTCATTATACTCCACTCACGTTCTTCATACTTTGCAACTTCGTCTGGATCTTTGCTTAATTTATTTAGCTCTTCTACTGTTTTATTTATTTCCTCATTTTCTTTTTGCCGACATTTTTACTTTTTCCTCCTCGCTTCCATCTATCAACCATAGCCATTGCTCTAGCTTTGTGTTGCAGTCTGGATTTTTCTGTTTAAATTTTGGTAATTCTATAAAGTGCATTTCAAATGTATTTGTTGCCTCTTCCTCTTCTTTTTTATACCCCATATCAACAAATTCTATTGGTTTTGTATCCTCATATTTCATTCGTGCTATTGAATGATATGAATTTCTCTCTAAATAATTATATTTCAATATGTTTATTGTTATTATCTTTTTTAATTCTTTATAATTCTGCTTAGCTTTTAATTGCTCTGCTGCAAGTTTTGATAAATATGTACTAGACCTTTCTTTTATATTATGTTCATTCGAAACTTGCATTTCTACATCTACTACTTTTTCATTATCTATATCCAATTTTAAATCTAATATTCCAAGTTTTTCATCTGCCATATTTGGCGTTAACTCTGGATTTTTTACTTCTACCTTATTTATATGTATATTCAAAATTGCTTCTAAAAAATCCTTTAGCATTGAATTATTTTCTTCTCTTGCAAATATTCTTTTAAAAACATAGTCTGATGTTAGTGGTAACCTTGTTACTTTCTCAATTTCTGTTCTACTATTATTTTCTTTTAAATCGTTCATTGACTTCCTTTCCATTTTACCATTCTATTTGTTGTTTTTCAACTAATAAGTAAAATTTTCTTATATTTTACACTCATACTTTTATCTGGAAGTTCTCAATATAATATTTTTCTTTGGATTCGAGTTTTTTTAATTTGAATTTTCACCTTTCGCTATAGCGAATACAGAAATTAAATTCTTAGATTTAATAATAATTTGATAAAATTGTTTAGAATTCTAATAATAATTAACGTTAATACTTTTATAGGTTTTCGCCTATTTAAAGTATTTGAATTATATACCTAAGAACACAAAAAAACAAGCAAAATCATGTATCAAATTACGACACATTTTTTGCTTATTTTTGTTGGTTTTATTTCAATATTCTCAATGAATTTAATACTGTTATTAGTGTTGCTCCAACGTCAGCAAATACTGCTTCCCACATGTTTGCAACTCCGAGTATGCTTAGCACTAATACTATTATTTTTACTCCTATAGAGAATATTAAGTTTTGTTTTATTATTTTACTTGTTTTCTTTGAAATATCTATTGCACAGTCTATTCTGTCTATCGAGTCTGTCATTACAACAATGTCTGATGCTTCTATTGCAGAACCAGATCCAACTCCTCCCATTGATATTCCAACATCTGCTCTTGCAAGTACTGGTGAATCGTTTATTCCATCTCCAACAAATGCAACTTTTCCGTTTGTACCTTTATATTTTTCTAATTCTTTTTCAAGTTTAGAATATTTTTGGTCTGGCAACATTTCTGCTGCAAATTCACTTATTCCAAGTTCTTCGGCAATTTGTTTTGCTGCTTTTTTGTTGTCTCCAGTAAACATTTTAGTAACTATTCCTCTAGAATTTAGAGCTTGTATAGCCTCTTTTGTACCATGCTTTGCTTCGTCTTTTAGTAGAATTGCACCTACTAATTCATCATCAATTTTTAAATAAATTTTTGTACTTTCTGCAACTTCATCTTCTTTTCCAACTAAAGATGAATTCCCTGCTAAAACTGTTTTTCCATCAATGTTGTATTTTATTCCCTTACCAGTTATCTCTTCATAATTTTCTACTTTTTTAGTTTCAACATTTTTTGCATTTCTTACTATAGACTTTGCAATTGGATGGTTCGAATAGCTTTCGCCCCATACAACATATTTTAGTACATCGTTTTCCACATATTTATCACTGTAAACTTCAATTTTAGAAATTCCAAATTGACCTTTTGTAAGTGTTCCGGTCTTATCAAAAACAATTTCTTTTACGTCTTTTAATTCGTCTAAGTAGTCGCTTCCTTTTATCAAAATTCCTTCCTTAGATGATTTACCAATTCCAGAGAAATAGCATAATGGAACAGATATCGCAATAGCACATGGACAAGATATTACCAAGAAAATTAATGCCCTATATATTGAACCATTTTCTCCACCATATGTCACATTAGATATTAATGGTAAGAATATTCCCACTAATATTGCAATTCCAATAACGATTGGTGTATAAATTTTAGCTGCTTTATTAACAAAAGTTTCTGTCTTTGCCTTTTTATCAGTAGCATTCTCAACAAGCTCTAAAATTTTGCTAACAGTACTGTTTTCATACTCTTCTGTAACTTTTATTTCTAATAGACCTTCTAGCACAATACTTCCAGACAAAACAATATCATTTTCATCAACATCTTGTGGTTTAGATTCACCAGTCAAAGAAGCTGTATTTAAACTTGCAGTACCTTTTACAACAACACCATCAAGTGGAATTTTCTCTCCTTGTTTTGCAACAACAATATCACCAACTTTTACTTCTGATGGCTCGACTATTTCAATTTCATCACCTTTTTTTAGGTTAGCATATTCAGGCTTGATATCCATTAAATCTGATATAGATTTTCTTGTTTTATTAATAGCCTTCTCTTCTAGAATTTTACCAATTTCATAAAGAATAATAACCATTAATCCTTCAGAAGATTTTCCTACCAGATATGCTCCTATACACGAGATTGTGATAAGCAAATTCTCGTTAATTGTCTTACTCTTAAATAATAACTTCACTGCATTTTTCGCTGTTTTAAATAGCAAAATAGCATAGCCTAAGACTATAAATATAGTAGATGCTACTTTTGGCATTGGAACATATAGCCCAACCCCAGCAACAATTGCGCCAATTACAAGTCTCAAAATATGAAGCCATAACTTCTTTCTATTTTCTTTTTGAGCCTTTTCATTTTTTAAGTCTTTACTCTTACTATTAACCTCAAGTAGCTCAACCTCTGGCTCAATACTCTGTACAATCTTTTCAATTTCTTCCTTAGAAAGAGTATCTGTTTCATATGTTAATTTCATCTTTGCAAAATTTACATTTGCATTTTTTATTTCAGGATTTTTGTTTAATCCTTCTTGTATTTCATTTGCACAGGCTGCACAATCAAGCCCTGCAATTTCATACTCGTATTTTTTCATACTGTCTCCTTTCGCCCATTAGGGACGCCCCTTTTCTGGGCAATTAACTTTCTTCTATGTGTTCTTTCCCAATCTCATAAATTTTTCTAACATGGTCATCGTCCAAGCTATAATAAACTGCTTTACCATCTTTTCTTCCTTTAACAAGTTTTGCTTGTTTCAAGACTCTTAATTGATGTGAAATAGCCGATGGTGTAGAATTTGTAATTGCCGCAATCTCTGATACATTAAGCTCTTCTTCTAATAATGCTGCAATTATTTTCATTCTTGTAGAATCTCCAAAAACCTTAAAATTCTCCGCTATATCAAATAATAAATCTTCATCTGGAAACTTACTCTTTATTTTATTTACCTTTTCAACATTGATGCTAATTTGTTCAACATTTTCTTCCATATAACTTCCTTTCTTGCTCTCTCGTTCTCTATATAAAGCATATAAATTTTTTTGTTGTTTTTTCATTTGAATGATTGTTCATATATTCATTATATGTATACAGATAAAAAATGTCAATATAAATTTAAGAAAATTTTGTAAAACTTTCAAACGTATAAAATAAAATTAGCCAGACATGTCTGACTAATTTCATTTTTATTATTATTTTATTATTTTTTTGACTTCTTCAGTGCTTAATTCCACAATCTCTGCAATTTTTTCAATGGGTGTATCTAAAGAATGTAGTTTTTTTACAATCTCTATTTCTCTATCTTTTCTACCACGTTTTTCACCAATCTTCACTCCACGTGCTTCTCCCTCTTTTTCGCCTATTTCTCTATTTGTTTCCATTTCTACATTGTATCTCATAATACTCCACTCACGTTCTTCATATTTAGCTATTTCATCTGGATCTTTGCTTAATTTATTTAGTTCTTTTACTGTTTTATTTATTTCTTCATTCTCTTTTGCCGACATTTCTACTTTCTCCTCCTTACTTCCATCTATCAACCATAGCCATTGTTCTAGCTTTGTATTGCAGTCTGGATTTTTTTCTTTAAATTTTGGAAGTTCTATAAAGTGCATTTCAAACGTATTTGTTGCTTCTTTTTCTTCTTGCTCATAACCCATATCAACAAATTCCGTTGGATTCGTGTCCTCATATTTCATTCTTGCTATTGAATGATATGAATTTCTTTCTAAATAATTATATTTCAATATGTTTATTGTTATTATCTTTTTTAATTCTTTAT
>ERZ779869.1285-NODE-1285-length-23850-cov-3.178315_pt1 | contig 23850 bp, 21 predicted proteins | sample MGYA00511557_ERZ779869 | MGnify/ENA primary metagenome ERZ779869 (study PRJEB29588, sample SAMEA2154620) | human gut metagenome | biome: human gut; feature: human-associated habitat; material: faeces | place: Denmark | collected 2008/2010 ... | reverse complement strand
TATCAAAGTTATTTTATATTATTTTGGCGGAAAATACAAGAGTTTGGGGATAAATTCTAGTTGTTATACTGGTATTTCGCCCAATAGGAACGTCCCTATTGGGCGAAGAATTTATTTTATTACTTTTTCTGCATATGTGTTGTTTACTATTTTGTTGTATGGTGCTTTTTGTGTTAGTTCTCCTGCTTCTGTCATTATTAATTGTAGTTTATCGAAGCTTTCTTCTTTTAATACTGGCGTTTCGTTCCATGCGTCTATGTCTTTGTAGCTTTGTACTGATTTTTCTATTGATTCTACGCTTGTGCTTGGGAAGAAGCTTTGTATTGCTTCTGCTATTTCTCTTGATGTGTGTGATTTTACCCATTTTTGTCCTTTATATATTGCACGTGTGAATTTTTCTATTGTTTCGCTATTTTTTTCTATATAGCTTTTCTTTGCACAATACGCTGTATATGGAACTTCTCCAGACGCCTCTCCAACTGATGCAACTACATAACCTTTTCCTTCTGCTTCTGTCATTGATGCTGTAGGCTCGAATAGTGTTACGTATTCGGCATTTCCACCTGCAAAGGCTCCTGCCATTAAGTCGAATTTTATACTATCGTCTAATACTAAATCTGTTTCTGGGTTTAGTCCATTTTGTTTTAAAACATATTCAAATGTCATGTATGGCACTCCGCCTTTTCTTCCTGGTATTACTGTTTTTCCTTTTAAGTCCTGCCATGAGAAGTTTTCTGTTTTATTTTTGCTTACCAAGAATGAACCATCTCTCTTTGTTAATTGAGCAAATACTTCTACGTAATCTTCTTTTCCTTCGTTATATACATAGATTGAAGCCTCTGGACCACAGAAACCTATGTCACACTGTCCTGCCAATACTGCTGTCATTACATTGTCTGCACCTTGACCTGTTGTTAATTCTATTTTTAAGCCTTCTTCCTCGAAGAATCCGTTAGCAATCGCCACGTATTGTGGTGCATAAAAGACTGATCTTGTAACCTCATTTACTTTTAGTGTTTTTATTGCAGTATCATTTTTTTGTGGTCTTGTTGCTATAAATCCAACCGCTATTACAACAGCCACAAGCAATATGCACACTATTATCGTTATAATCTTTTTCATTTTTTTAATTTTCCTTTCTTTATTTTTGAGGCTTTATCAACAGATAAAAAGTAAATTTTATTGTTTTTCTATCGACACATTATTGCCTCTTTCATATTTACCATTACACCTTTATTATAAATTTAGCTTATTTTCATTTCCTTTTATAATAATCTTGTACATTCTATCTCTGTTTCATCACAATTTTTTCTAATATTTCTATGCTTTCGTACATTACGGCTGCGACTATTGCAAGGATAATTACACTCGTCATTACCAAATCTAGCTTAAATACTTGCCCTCCATATACAATTAGGTATCCGAGTCCTCCTTTTGATACTAAGAACTCTCCAGATATTACTCCGACTAGTGATAATCCTATATTTACTTTTAGAGTATTGAATAATGTTGAGATATTTGCCGGTATTACTATTTTTGTAAGTATTTGAAACTTGCTTGCATTAAAAGTTTCAGCCATTTTTATTTTTTCTTTATCTGTGTTTATAAGTCCATTTAAAATATTTAATATTGTTACAATAAGCGAAATTGCAAGTGCCATAACTATTATAGCTGGCATTCCGGCACCAACCCATATTATTATTACTGGTCCTAAAGCTACTTTTGGTAGGGCATTTAGTATTACCAAGAATGGTTCAGACACTTTAGAAATAAACGACGACCACCATAAAATTATTGCTATTATTACTCCCATTATGGTTCCTAAAGAGAATCCCACCAATGTTTCTATACATGTAATTCTTAGATGTCTTCCTAAATCATTCGATGACAAATTTAGAAATGTTTTTACTATTCTAGATGGTTGACTAGTAATAAAGCTATCTATTTTTCCAAGCCTTGCAAGAAGTTCCCATATTCCTATAAAAGCAACTACTATTAAAATTTGTGTTGCGAGTATCTCAATTTTTCTAAACTTCTTTTTTCTTAAATATCTTTTTCTATCTTCAGACATTAGTTTCTTTTCCAGCTTCTTTGTCATACTCTTCAAGCTCCTTCCACATTATGTTAAAATACTTACTAAATTTAGGCTTTTCTCTACAATTTAATGGCGTCCTGTTCTCCATCTCGAAGTCAATTGTGTATATGTTTTTTACTGTTGCGGGTCTCTGGCTTAAAACCACCACTCTATCTGACATACTTATAGCCTCCGAAATATCGTGTGTAACCATTAGTACCGTTATATTCTCGGTCTTTAAGATTTTGTATATATCTTCTGTTACCATAAGCCTTGTTTGGTAGTCAAGTGCAGAAAAAGCCTCATCTAATAGCAATACCTTCGGACGAATTGCCAGCGTCCTTATTAGTGCAACTCTTTGTCTCATGCCTCCAGACAATTGCGTTGGATATTTATTTCTAAATTCATATAAACCATATTTTTTTAGAAGTTCTATTGCATAATTTTTATTTTCCTCTGTTAATGCCTTTTGAATTTCCAGTCCTAATAAAACATTTTTATAAATAGTTCTCCATTCTAAAAGATTATCTTTTTGCAACATATATCCCACTTTTCCATCTATGTACACTTCTCCGTTTGTTTTACTTTCAAGCCCAGAAATTATTGATAACAGAGTAGATTTACCACATCCACTTGGACCAATTATACTTATAAATTCTCCTTCTTTTACATCAAAATTTATTCCTTTTAATGCTTCTACTTCTCCATTTTCAGCCTGATACGTCTTTGAAATATTTTGTATTCGTACGATGCTTTTTTTCTCCATTTTTCACAGTCCTTTCTTACATTTTATTTGATTGAAAAAAATTAAATTTTCCAATCACCCTCCAAAGTCAATCATCTTACTAATAGTTTATGTCTACTTTTAAAAAGTGCTACAAATATTTAAATAAGCTAAAAACTGGTTATTTTTACCATGTATTATCACTCGTTTTGTTTCACGTGTGTAAACATATTGTCGTAGCTTTGATTATATAATTACTTAAATTATACAAATTTTATATGAAGGAGTTTTTCAATGAATAATTTTAGCAAATATGAGGATAATTTAAATCTAATTGGACCTATACTAAAAGATAAAAGAATTGAAAAAGGACTTTCACTAGAAAAATTTTCTTCTAAACTTCTTTTACTTGGCGTAAACATCCCGGTTACTAGCCTTTACAGAATAGAAAACAACCAAAGAACAGTACGAGACTATGAAATTTGTGCAATATCTGTAGTGCTTGGTGTAGATGTAAACGAATTGTTAGGTCCTATTACTGAAAGATTTAAAGTATCGTAAAATTTTAAAAGAGGTAGCTTTTGCTACCTCAAAACCATTTAATATAGATATTTTAAGTTTTATAAATAAAATAGGGTTTTTACTTATTTTCTGGCATAATAATTCCATTATGATATGTACATCTGTCTTATAATATCACCTCCGAGCATATATTCTTATAAATTTCTATTTCTTTTTTCCTGGAGCTTGGCTTATATAGAAAATTAAATTATCTTTAGTTAAAAATCTCTTACATTTTAAAAGTTTTTTCTAAGTTTATATCAAAATAATTCTATTTACCTTTAGTTATGGGGGATCAAACTTAATAGTAAATTCATTAGTTTTTCTTCATTTTTTCTTATGGGATATTTTTAGACACAAAATAATAGCTTTGTATTAGATTAGAGAACCTCTAATAAAATTTTAAATATCGATATTTTTTGAAGCTTGTCTGCTTCGAGTAAAAATTAATGTTTTATAAAACTAAATATATAATAGCATGAAAACGCTTGTATATCAAGCGTTTTCGTAGTTCTTTTTATGATATAATTTTACATATTTAAATGATATATTAGCACAATTTACAAATTTCGACTGAATGTTTTTTAATTTGATTTTTTTATATAAACAGTGTATAATAATGTAAATTTCAAATTGATTGGAGGAAATATCTATTGAGTACTAAGAAAGCAAAGAAAAACCAGCAATATGACGAATACTGGAAATTAACAGTTGAATACACAAACATATTCGGCGCACAATTTAATAATACCCTAAAAGTTATTGTAAAATATATTGATGATAATACTGAAAAAATCAATGATTTTAATCTCAATAAATATAAAGAAAAAGATAAAGTTGAAAAAAATAAATGGCAAGAATTATATAAAAACTTGCAAAAAGCAATATTTGAAGTTTATCATAAAGCAGATTTTGGTTCTATACGCAAATCTATAAATCAATTTGTAAAATTGGGCTTTATCTTTCCATACTTGAAGGGATATCATAAATTAGCAAAAAAATTCCTTAATACCTCAGCTAGTGACAAAGAACTGAAACAAAGTATATTCTCTGAAATTTTTTATGATAGTGCATCATTTAACTCTGCAATAACAGTTGACCATACAAATAATAAAGAAATTAATTTTCTTTTGAAAACTTTAATGTATCACCCTGATAAAAAGCTATCCAAAAGTGATATTATAGCATTAATGGTAACTGATTTATCAGCTTTTCCAAAAGGATATTTAACTGTTGATGAGTTGAATTCTCAATATCTATATTCACAAGCTATTGATTTCGAAGATAATAAATATAATCAAATACATTATATGTTCACATTTTTAAATCTAATGCCTGACTTAACAGCACATAAAGATAAGGGCGTCGCATTTACCGAAGATGGGTTAGTATTATCTGATGTTGAAACAACGCGTGATCCTTACATGCATGCATTATATAGAAATAATCTAAAGATTGAGTCTAAACGCATTTATAATAATATCGTTTGCTATGTTGAAAAAATCGCTTATAAAGGTTTAGTTGCTTCTCACATAAAACCTTGTCACATATGTTTGGAAGAATTAAAACCAAACGAAGCCTATGATTACAATAATGGGCTTTTAATTCAGCAAAATATTGATGCTTATTTTGATAAATTTGATATTTCCTTTAATAAGGACGGCACTATGCTTATAGGTTCTAATGTAGATCCAGTAATTGCTGCAAAATACAGTAAGTATTCATTAGATAAAGAAGTTCTCACTCCCGAACGCTTAAAATATTTATCTTACCACAGAGAAAAATTTTTTAAAAAACATGCATCTTAATTTAAAAAAGAATCTTCATTATATGGAAGATTCTTTTATTTTTAGAACAATTAACATTTCCACTGTTTGATTTTTATTTATACTGCCTGTTACTTTATATTGATGCTCTTTGCTAAATACTTGAATGCTTCCATATTTTTCTAATATTTTTTTTAATTCTTCAACTGTAGGCTTAGTTTTATTGCTTTCGCTTATTACAATGTAATCTGTTTTCTTAGCACATTTTTCCACAAGTTTTTTTAAGTTATATAAAAACATATTATTTTCCGAAAAGTTAACATATCTAATTTCGTGTTTTGCGGCTTTATCGTATAGTCCATAAAAATCTCCGTATTTGTTCATCGTAGCAGGATATGGCGGATCCATATATATTATATCTACTTTTTCATTTAGCTTATCAATCATTTCAAAAGAGTCATAATTGAAACTTTTATTGTTTTTTTGATTATAAAACATGCTGTAGCCTTAGTTTTTACTCTACCTGCTATTTACCTTTAACTTAATCGTATCAGTATAATCCTTTTATTGGAATCACAGTATGAAAAACCGTAATTATGTGATAAATATAATTGAGTTGTCAAAATGGAAATCGCTAAGCACATTGCTATTGAATATTCTCATTTACCCCCAAAAAGTAAATGCTGTTGCCGTGAAAAATCGACTTGAAACCATTGCATTCTTCACGACAATATGATATAATATAAAAGAGTATACCCAAATGAAGCATCATATTTCAACTTCTCATACATAGTGTGATGAAGTTTTATTTTAACCTACCATATTCCGATAATTTTATATTATCGGAAGTTTGACATACAATAGGAGGAATAAAATGGTTTCAAATTACGCTTTTTTGGACAACCAATTCCCTGTTCTCAGTGAATTTGGAAAGCTTGCCGAGAAATACCTGTATAGCGACTCCAATTCTTGCCTTATGAAACTTGGTATGATTGGAGAAACAATTGTAAACTTGATGTATTACTATGACAATATTCCCGTTCCGACAGACAGCTCACAAGTTTCAAAAATTGATTATCTTTATAGAGAAGGTCTTTTAACAGATGATTTAACATCATTACTTCATCAATTAAGAAAAATTCGCAATAAAGCTGCACACGATAACTATTCTTCTGTATCTGATGGGATGAAGTTTCTCCCTATCACATACAGCCTTTGCGAATGGTTTATGCAAACTTATGGAGTAGATGGATATAATTATCAGAGCAAACCTTTTGTTATGCCTTTACAAAATGAAGCAGTCACATCTACCATTGCTGAAAAACAAATTGAAAATGCAACATCAGAAAAACTTATTAAAGAAGCAGAAAAGAAAGCGGCTGAATCTCCGGCGGAATCTGTTGCAAACAGAAAGAAAAAAGTTGTACAAGCAAATACACAAAGAATTAAAACCGAAGCAGAAACACGCCTCTTAATAGATGAACAGTTAAGAAAAGTAGGATGGGAAGCTGACACTGATGAGATAAGATATTCAAAAGGTATAAGACCGACAAAAGGACGTAATCTTGCTATTGCTGAATACCCGACAGATTCAAAAATCTCGCACAAAGGTTATGCCGATTATGCTTTGTTTATCGGCGAAAAACTTGTTGCAATAGTGGAAGCTAAGGCAATTCATAAAGACATTCCATCTGTTATTGATTATCAAGGTAAAGATTATCCTCGCAATATTCGCAAAGAAGATGAAAAGTACACTATCGGTAAATGGGGAGAATATAAAGTTCCATTTACATTTGCAACTAACGGCAGACCTTATCTTGAACAGTATAAGCAAAAATCGGGAATATGGTTTCTTGACCTCAGAAGTCTTGATAATACGCCCATTGCATTAAAGGGATGGTTTAGTCCTGATGGTATTGAAGAACTCCTTGAAGCCGATATCGATTCTACAAATAAAAAGCTCGAAGAAATGCCTTACGATTTACTGACAGACAAAAGTGGACTTAACCTCAGACCATACCAGCTTAATGCAATAAAAGCTGCTGAAAAAGCAATAATCGAAGGAAAGAATACTGCTCTTATTGCTATGGCGACAGGCACAGGCAAAACAAGAACTATTTTAGGAATGATTTATCGTTTTTTAAAAACCGAACGTTTCCGCAGAATCCTTTTTCTTGTTGACAGAACATCTTTGGGCGAACAGACTTATGATGTTTTCAAGGAAGTCAAAATGGAAGAACTTCTTACCATTGATGATATTTACAACATCAAGGGGCTTGAAGATAAAACCATTGATAAAGAAACTCGTATTCATATTTCAACGGTACAAGGAATGGTAAAGCGTGTACTTTATAACACAGGCGAAACTATGCCCGCTGTGTCGGACTATGATTTAATTATAGTCGATGAAGCACACAGAGGATATATATTAGACAAAGAAATGACCGATGATGAATCTCTTTATCGTGACCAAAGAGATTATCAGAGCAAGTATCGCACTGTAATTGAGTATTTTAACGCAGTAAAAATAGCTTTGACAGCAACCCCTGCCTTACATACTACTGAAATTTTCGGACAACCTGTTTTCAAATACACATACAGAGAAGCTGTAATAGAAGGTTATCTGATTGACCACGATGCTCCTCATCACATTGAAACAAAACTTAATACAGAAGGTATTCACTATAAAGCAGGAGATACTGTTACCGTGTTTGACCCTGTTACACACGAAATATTAAACGGCGAACTGCTTGACGATGAGCTTGATTTTGATGTTGAGGCATTCAATAAGAAAGTTATTACAGAGCCTTTTAACAGAACAGTTCTTACGGAGATTTCTCAGTATATCGACCCTGAAACACCAAGAGAGAACGGAAAAACTCTAATATATGCAGTAAATGACGACCACGCCGATATGATAGTTTCTATCTTGAAAGAAATTTATTCTCAATATGGTATTGACAATGACGCTATTATGAAAATAACGGGAAGTGTGGCAAATGGCGATAGAAAGAAGATACAAGAAGCTATAAATCGCTTTAAAAACGAGGATTATCCATCGGTTGTAGTTACCGTTGACCTTTTGACAACCGGAATTGATGTTCCGTCAATTACAAATCTTGTGTTTATGCGCAGAGTAAAATCAAGAATACTTTTTGAACAAATGCTCGGACGTGCTACAAGATTATGCCCCGAAATTCACAAAACACATTTTGATATATTCGACCCTGTCGGTGTTTATGATTCTCTTGAAGATGTAAACACAATGAAACCAGTTGTAACGCAACCAAACACTACATTTGAGCAGCTCATTGAGGGCATAAAAGAAACGGCTGACAATGTTGATGTATTGCAGAATCAGATTAACCAGATTATTGCAAAACTTCAAAGAAAAAAGCGTAATATGACAGATGAAACACTCGCTCACTTCAAAGATATGACGGGTGGCTGTACGCCGAACGAGTATATTGACAGCTTGCAGAAGCTTGATACTATTGCTGCTATATCAAAAGTCATCGAAGATATTGAGATTTTCAAATTCATAGACTGCAGTCACGGTAAACCAAAAGGCGTTGTTATATCTCACACGGAAGATACTCTCATTGGAACTACAAGAGGATATGGCAAGTCAGATTCAAAGCCTGAAGATTACCTTGATGAGTTCACAACATTTATTCGTACTCACGTAAATGAAATAGCCGCTTTGAATATTGTCTGCACTCGTCCGAAAGACCTTACTCGTGAGAGTCTTAAATCACTGCGACTTGCACTTGATAGAGAAGGCTTCACTCAGCAGCAGCTTAATACAGCTATTTCACAAGTTACAAACGAAGAAATTGCCGCTGATATTATAAGCATTATCAGAAGATATGCTATCGGTTCGGCTCTTGTAAGCCACGAAGCAAGAATTAAAAAAGCTGTTGATAAGCTCAGGAAAGCACACAAATTCAGCAAATTGGAGGATAACTGGATAAAACGAATGGAAGATTATCTTATGAATGAATCTGTTCTTAATATTCAGGTTTTTGATGAAGACAGCCGTTTCAGGTCACAAGGCGGATTCAGCAGAATCAATAAGGTTTTTTCAAATAATCTTGAAAATATTATCCTTGAACTAAACACATATCTTTACGATGATGGAGGAAAAGCGGTATGACAACGCAGGAAATTGTATCAAAACTTTGGAATCTCTGTAATGTTCTCAGAGATGATGGCATAACATATCATCAGTACGTAACCGAGCTTACATATATTCTGTTTTTAAAAATGGCTAAAGAAACAGGTTCTGAAACACAAGTGCCCGAAGAATACAGATGGGACAAGCTCACATCTAAAAGCGGCATTGAGCTGAAAAAGTTCTATAAGGAGCTTTTAGACCACCTCGGAGAAAAATGCACAGGCAGAGTGCGTGAAATATACTCCGGTGCGGCTACAAATATTGATGAGCCTAAAAACCTTGAAAAAATCATCACCACAATAGATGGATTAGATTGGTTTTCAGCTCGTGAAGAAGGTCTTGGAAACCTCTATGAGGGATTACTTGAAAAGAATGCGAATGAAAAGAAATCAGGAGCAGGACAATACTTTACTCCTCGTGTGCTTATTGATGTAATGACAAAGCTCATCAAGCCACAGCCGGGCGAAAGATGCAACGACCCTGCTTGCGGAACTTTCGGATTTATGATTTCAGCAAGTCAATATGTGCGTGAGCAGACAGATAACTTTTTTACGCTTGATGCAGATACAGCGCAATTTGAACGTGATGAAGCATTTACAGGCTGTGAACTTGTCCACGATACTCACAGACTTGCTTTGATGAATGCTATGCTCCACGATATTGACGGTGAAATTATACTTGGTGATACGCTTTCTAATATCGGAAAGAGTATGAAAAACTATGATGTTGTATTGACAAATCCGCCGTTTGGAACAAAGAAAGGCGGAGAACGTGCAACCCGTGATGACCTGACTTATATGACAAGCAACAAGCAGCTGAACTTTTTACAGCATATTTACCGCAGTCTGAAAACTACGGGAAATGCAAGAGCAGCGGTTGTTCTTCCCGATAACGTGCTTTTTGCTGACGGTGACGGTGAAAAAATACGCCGTGACCTTATGGAAAAATGTAATCTTCATACCATTCTCAGACTGCCGACAGGTATTTTCTACGCTCAGGGTGTAAAAACCAACGTACTTTTCTTCACAAGAGGAACTTCCGATAAGAATAATACAAAGGAAGTATGGATTTATGACCTTCGCTCCGATATGCCGTCATTTGGCAAAACAAATCCTCTTAAAGCCGAGCATTTTAATGAGTTTGTTGAGTGCTACAAAGACGGAAATCTTGCCGAGCGTGTGGAAACATACAGTGAAGAAAATCCAAACGGCAGATGGCGTAAATTCAGCTATGAGGATATTCTTGCAAGAGATAAGACAAGTCTTGATATTACTTGGATAAAAAGCAATAACACAGTAGATGAGCGTACATTGTCTGAACTGATTTACGAAATCAAGGAAAAATCCACAAATATTGCTGCGGCTGTTTCGGCTTTGGAAGAATTGATTGGCGAGGTAGATGAATAATGGATACAAAAGCATTAAGACAAAAAATTCTTGACCTTGCAATCAGGGGCAAGCTTGTACCGCAAGACCCCAATGACGAGCCTGCGTCCGTTTTGCTTGAAAGAATCAGAGCCGAAAAACAACAGATGGTTAAGGACGGAAAGCTGAAAGCAAAGGACATTAAGAATGATACTGTTATCTTCAAGGGTGAAGATAGTTTGCATTATGAGAAGTTTGCTGACGGCAGCGTGAAATGTATCGAAGATGAGATTCCTTTTGAACTGCCACAGGGGTGGGAGTGGACGAGATTAGGCGTTATTTTTTCTCATAATACAGGAAAAGCACTTAATTCAAAAAGTCAAGTTGGCAACCCCTATACATACATCACAACATCGAATTTATACTGGAACAGATTTGAACTCACTGATTTAAAACAAATGTTATTTACAGATGCTGAGTTAGAAAAGTGTACGGTTAAAAAGGGGGATTTACTTGTTTGCGAAGGCGGTGATATAGGACGTTCAGCCATATGGGAAAATGATGATGAAATTAGAATTCAAAATCATATTCATAAAATGAGACCATATATAAAGTTGAATATAAAATTTTACTATTATGTTTTATATTTATATAAGCATACTGAACGTATCAACGGAAAAGGTATAGGTATTCAAGGATTATCTTCAAATCAATTACATTCCTTGTTATTTCCATTACCTCCAATTAACGAACAAAATATTATAGCAAACAAAATCAACGGATATTTTGAATATATTGATTTTCTTGAAAAAGAAAAATCAAATCTCTCAAGCGCAATCCAAGCCACCAAATCCAAAATCCTCGACTTTGCAATCAGAGGAAAACTTGTACCGCAAGACCCTAATGATGAACCGGCAAGCGTTCTCCTTGAACGTATCAGAGCAGAAAAAGAAGAACTCATAAAACAGGGCAAAATCAAGCGTGATAAGAGGGAATCTGTTATCTTTAAAGGTGAGGATAACTCTTATTATCTTACAACTTCTGATAATAAGAGTTATGAGGAACAGTTTTTGTTTGACCTACCTCTTGGATGGGCATGGTGTTCGCTTAATGATATTGCTAAAATTGATTTGGGAAAAACACTTGATAAAGCAAAGAATACTGGCGATTACTACCAATATCTTAGAAGTGTTAATGTTAGATGGGGAAATTCAGATTTGTCTGATTTGAATGAAATGCGTTTTGAAGAAAATGAACTTGAGCGATACCGTGTACAAAAATACGATTTATTGATATGCGAAGGCGGTGATGTTGGTCGTAGCTGTGTTTGGACTTCTAATAACACAATCTACTATCAAAATGCCTTACATCGTGTTAGGTTTTACAAAGAGTGCAACCCATTTTTCTTTATGTATTATATGATGTATTATGAGAGTAAAGGCATAATTAAATCACTATGTAAAGGAGTAACAATCAAGCACTTAACAGGTAATGTTTTGAATACTATCCCATTTGCACTTCCCCCCCTCCCCGAACAATACCGCATAGTCACCGCAATTGAAACCATATTCACACAACTCGATGAAATATCAGAATCCTTGTCATAATAAATACAAGCCGTTCTCCGAATGAAAGAGAACGGCTTGCGTGTTGTTAGAATGTTTTGATTACCAAGTCACGATTTTATCGACAAGCTCCTGTTGTTCGCTGGCGGTACGGCGCAGGTAAATTCGTGTTGTTTCGATGCTTTCGTGTCCCATAAGGTCGGCAAGCAGTGCAATGTCATTGTACTTTTCGAGGAAATTCTTGGCATAACGGTGACGGAATGAATGAGGATAAACCACCTTTTTATCAAGTCCGTATTTGTCGGCATAGTTCTTCAGTTGCTGAGAAATTCCCCTTGTGGTAATACGCTCACCAAAACGATTTAAAAACAAATAGCCAAAAGTGCGTTTTTCTTCTTTCAGCCATTCCATTGTTTCATTACGCAGCTTCTTCGGTATGTAAAGTCTGCGGAGCTTTCCACCCTTTGAATACAAATCAAAATAACCGAGTTCAACGTGCTCAATCTTAATCTGTATCAGTTCACTGACTCTGGCACCGGTTGCCGCAAGATACCACACAACGAAATACCATTCCATATTACCATCTTTTTTAAGCTGTTTCTTGAGAAAATTATAATCAGCGTTACTGATTACATTTTCAAGAAAGTTTTTCTGCTGAACCTTCACAGCCTTCAAGCGGAGCTTTTCCTTGCCAAGATAATCAAGGTACTTGTTCATTGCCTGAATACGCAGATTCACGGTTTTCGGCTTGAAAAACTCCATCAGATAGCCCTTGTAGGCAAGCAGATTTTCCTTACTGACGCTGTCGTAATGCGAATGGTAGAAATCGACCGTCCACAAATACGATTCAATCGTGTTTTCTGAGAGATTAGTTTTTCTCAGATATTCTTCAAATGTTCCTTTCAAAATAAACACCTCCGTTATAATTGGTGCGAAATTCCTTGCACTTTAATTATAACAGAGGTGTAATTATAAGTAGTTCTCTCTTATTATGAGAAGGTAGGTGGTAAAGTCACTTGTATTGACGAGGAAATACCATTTGAAATACCGGATTCGTGGATGTGGTGTAGGCTTGAAAATTGTTGCCGTAAAGAAATTAAACGAGGTAAATCTCCTAAATATGCAGAAACAGGCTCAACGCTTGTATTCGCTCAAAAATGCAACACCAAATGTAACGGCATTGATATTAGCCTGTCACTATTCCTTGATAACAATGCTTTAAGCAAATACTCTGATACGGAATATATGTTGGATGGTGATATAGTTATCAATTCCACTGGAACAGGAACTTTAGGGCGTGTGGGAATATACAGGAATTCTGATAATGCAAATCGTTTACCGATTGTGCCTGATTCTCATGTGACGATTATACGAGCGTATAAATCTTTACTCGCTGATTATGTATATGCATATATGAAAGCTTTACAATCGCAGCTTGAAAAAATGGGAGAAGGCTCAACAAATCAAAAAGAACTTAAGCCACTAACCTTAAAAAATCTCCTTATCCCTATTCCACCAATAGAAGAACAAAAAGCCATAGCAAGTAAGATAACATCATTATTTTCCTATTTGGATAGTATAGTTGAATTACTCGATTAAAGCGTTTTCAATGCCGTCAAGCATATCAAATAAAGCTTTGATTTTGGCGGTAATGCGTTGTTGCTCACTAAACGGACATATAGGAATTAAAGCAGTTCTTATTTGTTCAAGATGTAAATTTGGTACACCTATGCCCTTTAATGAACCTTTAAAATAGTCTTGTGTTACTGGACTTTGAATGATACGAAGTAAATAGTGTGGAGAAATATCGTGGGTTACTGTACGAATAAGAGCGAGTGTAACATAAATATCAAAAACGCAATCTCTGTCAACTATTGCCGCCACACCTGTTGTTCCGTTTTTGGCTAATAAAATATCATTTTTTTGCGGGGACAATCGAGAATATAACTCGTTGTGTAAATTTTCTGGAATATGCATTACATTTTCCCAGTCAATAACACCATTAACAACATTTTTTGAAGATAGAAAAGTATAACCTTCTTCGCTATAAGTCGGTGTTTTATGAGTACCGTCAGTGATAGGCATACAAACTGTTTGAAGTCTTGCCCATTCCCAATTATCAGGGATTTCAAACGGTAATTCCTCATCAATGCAACGCACCTCAGAGCCTACCTTCTCATAATAAGAGTTATCCTCACCTTTAAAGATAACAGATTCCCTCTTATCACGCTTGATTTTGCCCTGTTTTATAAGTTCTTCTTTTTCTGCTTTGATGCGTTCAAGGAGAACGCTTGCCGGCTCATCGTTCGGGTCTTGCGGTACAAGTTTTCCACGAATAGCGAGGTCGAGGATTTTGGACTTGGTTTGCTGGATTATTGTTTGCAAGTCTGTTTTATCAGATTCAATAGTATCAACAAACGATAATAACTCGTTGAGTTTTTCTACTATGCGGTGTTTTTCGTGGAGTGGACTAACAGGGATTAATGATGTGCGAATATGTTCCAAATGCAGATTAGGTACACCAATACCTTTTAATGAACTGCTGAAATAATCTTGTATTGTCGAACTTGCTATTACTGATAATAAATATTCTGGTGAAATAACATATTTAACGATTCGAAGTAGTGCGAGACTCACATAAATATCAAATACGCAATCCCTATCTACTATTGCCGCTACACCTGTGGTTCCATTTTTAGCAAGTAATATATCATTTTTTTGTGGCGATAATCTTGAATATAATTCGTTATGTAAATCTTCAGGGATGTACATTACATTATCCCAATCAATCTTTCCGCTCGTTACATTTTTTGAAGATAGAAAAACATAACCATTCTCACTATATTGGGGAGTTTTATGTGTGCCATCGGTAATAGGTTCACAAATTGATTGTAATCTCACCCACTCCCACCCCTCCGGCAGCTCAAACGGAATCGCATCTTCAATACATTTCACCGTACCATCGGGGAACTTCTCATAATGCAAACTACGCCCTCTTGCCAATCGGCAAGAGGGCTGTTTCGTTAGTGATTAATTCTCGGTAACCTTCGCAATAAGCATACGCTTGAGCTTATTATCCAAGCGTTCTTTTGCTTTTTCGTCAAAGTGAATACCGACAATATAGGTGGTTTTTCCTATCTTCTTTGTAAAAATAGGTGTTTCGGAATTTGTGTGTACTGCTGTATTTCTATCCATATAAATCTTCCTTTCTGTCTGACAACCGACAAACTCAAAACCTTAATCAAAAGGAAAAGGCTCATCGGTAATGCTTAGCTGTTCTTCCTGCTGCGATGTTTCCGTGATACGCTCCCAGCCTTTCTGTCTGCCATAGTTCGTGAAGTATCTCGGATTATGGAAAGCCGCCCAACCGACAATACTGTTATTCATAATGTCGTTTATTTCTCGTATTTCCCACTGTTTCGGCTCGTCATAGTTGTGTTTGAGTGCCTCGCTGTATAGCTGCTTTGAGCAAACTATATTGCCGTTGAAATTGTCAAGATAACTCTGAATAACGCCAACTTTTGTATCTTCTGGCATAAAGTTCTGCTGTAAAACTGTAAGCTGTTTTTGCATATCGTGAGAAAGCGTAAGCTTGTAATTGTTGCTGCGGTAGATTGTCATTGCCTCCGCCCATAGCTGATTGATATACTCTCTTGACTGTTCCTCATCATCGAGAATATGACACTCGGCTCTTTCGGGATATACCATAACGGGCAAAAATCTTCTGTTGCCTGTTCTGTCAAGAGGGAGAAAATCCAGAGTGTTTGAAGTTCCACCAAAAACACATTGCCTTGCTCTGTCCTGTGGGTGAACTTCGTAAGGCACTTTGTAGTTGTCCTTCTGCTTGCTTAGGAAAGCCTTTATCTCCTCAATACACTTTGCATTGCCTGTTGCAAGCATTTCCGACATTTCGATTATCCAGTGTCCTTGTAACTTTCTGAAAACATTATCATCCTCCAGTCGTCTGAGGTCATCGGAAAACCATTCATCCTTTATTGCAAGAAAACGAAAGAATGTTGACTTTCCTGCACCTTGTCCACCTACAAGACAAAGCATCGTTTCAAATTTACAGCCGGGACTAAACACCCGATTTACAGCACCGAGAAGGAACAGTTTCATCACCTCATAGGTATAAGCGTTGACGTCTGCACCAAGAAAATGATGAAGTGTATTTCCGATTCGTTCCGTACCGTCCCACTGCAAAGAATTGAGATATTCACATATCGGGTGATACTTATTCTCATTGGCAACAATCTGAACGGCAGATAAGATTTTGTTCTCTGCAAAAAGCCCATAGTTCTTTTCAAGGTACAACTGAATATAATTCATATCCGTATCGGTCAGCACTGCACTATCTCTGTGCCAGCCTATCGGCTTTACAATATCAACTCTACCTGTCAGAACATTCCGGCATATCGCACCCTTGAATAGCGGGTCTTGCTCAAATACAGAAAGACAATTCTGAATTGTATTGCTTACTTTTCCTTTATCGTTAGTGGTTAGAGTACGTTTCAGCTCATCAACCGATAAGCTCGGTTGAGTTGTCTCTGTCCGCTGTGCATTTGTATTCTGATATTCGTCCGTCAAGCTCTGATACCTTCTTTCCATAGTCGGCAACAATCTCCGACTTTTCTTGTGCAGTTCCGCTGATAAGGATATCAAGCAGATAATCTACATAATCCGATCTCAGCAATGCCTCCACAAATAAGGGATTCGGGATTTCATCTTTTGTCTTGGGAGCATATCGTATCCTCCATTCTTTCAACAGTCTTGCATAATTACAAAGAGTGCCAAAAACTCTGTTTTCAGCACTCTTGTATTTTTCTTTTTCAATTCTTTTGGCTATGCTTTGCTTGTCGAGTTGATATCTTTCGGAATTATCATAACTTATTCCAAAGTCATAAGCTAATTTCTGTGCAGCCTTTTTCGGCGAAAGAGAAAACAGCTTTTCTGCAAAGTTGATAACATCTCCGTCCTCACCGCAACCGAAACAATGAAAGCGGTTATCCACTTTCATTGACGGATTTCTGTCATCGTGAAAAGGACAGCAGGTCATTCCGTTTCGTTTTATATCAAGACCGTAATACTCTGCGGCTTGCCTTGTTGTAATTCTTTCCTTTACTGCTTGGAAAACATTCAATAAAATCACTCCAGTTCATATTTGTTTTTCTTTCGTTGCTCATCTTGTGTGAGTGTAGTTTGCTTTGGCTCCGTGGAATGTTCCTTGATGCTCTCCGAAATAGATTTTTTATTGTCGGTTGTCATAACCTCGTTGTCAAGAGGGATAACCTGTCCGATATAATAACGCACATCATTAAGAGGCTGCATTTCATCTTTTATTTCTTCAAGTTCCTTCTGCAAGGTATCACGACCTGATTTCAGATTTTTCATCTCGGCACGGAAAGAGTCAAAGTTAAAATTGCTGTCTATGCCTTGCTTTTTCAGATAACGTACCGCCTTGTTATACTCATCAAGCTCGGCTCTGTGCTCTGCGGCATATTTATCCTTTCTTGACTTCCAGTTAATCCTGATATACTTATCGTGAACGGGTTCAAGCCTTTCCATTGTTTCGTGGCACTTTATTATCATAGACAAGGTTTTTATGCGAGTTTCCTTTTTTCGCATTTCCGTTCGCAAGGAGTTAGCTGAATTTTTCATTTTACCAAGCTCGGCATTCAGACTTTCAAGAGTGACAATTCCTTTTTTCTCAACGAAGGCTATAACCTGAGATACCTTTTGCAAGTCCTTGACAAGTGCGTTCTGCTTTCCGTAATCGTTCCATTCTTCACGCCGTGATTTTCTGATTTCGATATATTCCAATAACAACTCAGGGACAGTAAGTTGAGCCGTTCGCCTTTTGCTAAGGCTCTCTTTTTCTCCGGTTAATCTTTTAATCCAGTCGTGAATGGATGAAATGCTCTTGCGGATAAAATTCATCATCACATTTGTCTTTTGTATATCTCGGTTAAGGTCACCGACAATAGTCTGCACACCTCTCTTTTCCATTTGAAAAACAGCCGCTCCCATATGGACAGTTGGCAGTTTATCTGTTATTCCTTGCCGTTGGTATGAACGTAGGTCTACTCTTTCGGAACAGTTGTTGCGTTCAAGGAATTGATTTGTTTTCACTTCCCACGAGTGCCGCCACTCCTCGGCTTTGGTCTGTTCGTTCCAGTCAACGGTAGTTTCCTTGTGAGATTTCCAGTTTCCCGAAGGAAGTCTGATACGCTCTCCATTTTCATCAAGGTCATAAACCTTTCGTGCCTTTGGTAACCATTTTCCATTCTCATCAATGGCTCTCATCGTCAGCATAATGTGAGCGTGAGGGTTTCCGTCGCCTTTGTCGTGAAGTGCAAAATCAACGCACATCCCATTATCGACAAATTGCTCCTTACAGTAATCCTGCAATAGCTTTATTTGCTCATCACGAGGAATTTCTTTTGGAAGTGCAAGGACAATTCTTCTGGCAAGCTGTGCGTTCCATTGTTTCTCGTTCATTTCAACGGAGTTCCACAACTTTTCACGATTGCTGTATTCCGGTGGGGCGTTCTGCGGCAGCATTATCTCGGTATATGCGATACCTCTTTTCTCCGTATAGGCTTTTTTCTTTTGGTCATACTCCGAGAAAAGGCTCTCTCCACTCTGATATGCCGCACCTGCAACAGCAGATTGTCCGTTACTGCGTTTGCATATCGTTATCTTAAAATGAGGGCAAGGCATATTCTCTTTGCCTCCTTTCCGCATAAAATAAAGGCTGCTTACTTTTGTGTAAACAGCCTTTTGTATTCAGGGGGTAGATTGCAAAAGCAATCGCAGGGGCAGCGCCCTTGTGAGCATTTATGCTCGGCTCTCTGCAAGAGGCTTTCGGCAGAACGCAATTCACCGCCCATAGCGGTGTATAATTGCGCCCTTATCCGCAGGTTAAGGGATATGAGCAACCTGTTCAAGATATTTCTGCAAAAGCTCCTGCACATCAGAATGTGAAAAAGCCACATCAAGAACAGCCTTTACTTGCTCTGCCGTGAGCAAGTCAGGCTCTTTCAGTTTCGCTCCGAGGATAGCGCCTTGCTCGCATAAGCGGTGCGTTCTCTGGCTGCGAGTCAGCATTTTCATTTTCTTTTGAAGTGCTTTTTCTTCGTGCTCAACAGCAACTCTCTTTTGATTTGCAACCATTAAATCCTGTTCTGCCCTTTGTATTTTTTCTTTCAGTTCCTCGTCTGTCATTTTGCTTCTCCTTTTCAAAAATCTCTGTCACCTTGAAAATATTGATTGCCTGTTTTAACTCCTCCGACATTTCCCACTTGGCACAAAAGATAAGCAGTTCACTGATATCGCCATCGTCAATTTCATAGATTTCATCTACATCAAAGTATCCGCAAATGCTTTCGAGCAGTTCCTTTTTGCAACAGCCTGAGAAGATAGTGAATGCCTTGCAGTATTCATCTTCAAATCTGTCAACGACTGTTGTAAACACGACTCTGTTGAGGAAAGAACGCTTTTCATCGAGAAGTTCTGCTGTCATTCTGATTTCTTCTTCGGTGAGCAGTTCCTCAAGATACTTGGCAACCTCTCCCGAACGCTCATTAGGAATTTCCTCAAGAGTGCTTACGGAAAATCTCTTGCAGATAAAATTGTAAAGCCTCTCTCTGATTTCTTCTTCAAGAGGTTCCATATTGGCACAAGGCACTCCGTTCAGATAATCAATGATGTTCGCATAGAGGATATCGAGAAGGTTTCTTTCAGTATTTTTCATTTGGCATTGTCCTTTCATAAATAGAATTGTTGTTATTGTTTCGGTTTGATTCTTCGGAATTAAACTATATCAGCACATAAGCACCACCTCCTTTCCTGACAACGGGACGGCGACAACCGAGAAAAGAAAACCTTTTTCGGTGTTGGGAAAATAAAAAACAGCGACATTAAAATCGCTGCTTTTTTGTATCATATAGCTTCGGGGCTTGCAACTCTCGGAGTTTTTTCTATATCCGAAACATAGCAGAACACTCCGTTTTGCATATCTTCAATTCTTGCAGCAAGTTTCATTGAGTCAATCGTGGCTTTCTTCTTCGCCTTGGATTTCTCATAATACTTCGCCTGCTTGCCGTTGGCTTTTCTTTTGAGATAGTTTCTGTGAAGCCGTTCCTTGCGTTCCTGTGCTTTCTTCTGTTCCGCTATTTCTTCTTCGGTTAGCTCTTTGACTTCATTGAACATCGGCGGTAAGTACAAGCCTATGAAATTGAAATAAATATCTATTCTCTGCGGTGAATTTGCTACTCCTTTCAGCTCACGCTCGTGAACGTCAATTCGGCTGACAAATTCATTTATCATACAAGTGGTAAGCTCGTCAAATTCAAGATATTTTTCTACAAGGTCAATGAACTTTTTGGGTGAACGCTTTTCACTGCAAGTGGAATTTAAAAACTGCCGTAACACCTGTATTTCATTTGATATTTCATTTTTCTCTTTGGAGTATTGCTTATCAAGCGTAAAATATCTGTCATCGGGAAGCTTGCCAAGGACGTTATCCTCGTAAATTCTGCAAATCAGCTTTTCTATTCCCTGTTCTCTCTGCGTAAGGGTTTCAACTTTGGCTCTTGCCTTGATTATCTCGTCATTTTCCTTTTGGTTATCAATATCCATAACCGCTTTTACAAATGCCTCCTTGTCGAGTTTGGCATAATCGACTATTGCTTTCAGCACTTCTTTTATAAGGGAAATGACATCATCGGCATTTACTCTGTGCTGTGTTGGACATAGCTTTCCTACGGGAATTTTGCTGTAATTTGCACAAGTAAACTGCGGTATTCTTTTACCGTTATTCACTCTGTGAACATACATCTTACTGCCGCAATCAGCGCATACATAAGTCCTGTAAGCGTATTTGCTTCGCCCCAGCCGTCAGGATAACGCCTTGCATTTCCTCTTACACGCTGAACATTATCAAAGAGTTCTTGGTCGATAATCGGCTCTTGAGTATTTTCAAAGACAACCCAGTTATCCTGAGACACATAATGGCTTTTCTTGTCTTTGAAGTGCTTATCGGTTTTGAAATTTACTGTGTGTCCGAGATACTCACGCTTTTTCAGTATGCTTGCAATGGTTGAGGACTGCCAGTGATATGGATTATCAAAAATCTTGTTCTGGTGCAATCCTATTCCTTTCTGTGCTAAGTACGCACCGGGAATTAACACTTTTTCTTCCTCTAATATTTTTGCAATCTGATACGGTCCCTTTCCGTCCATTGTCATTTTGAAAATCCTCCTGACAATATCGGCAGCCTCCTCGTCAATAACCCATTGGTTTTTATCCTTCTCGGATTTAACATATCCATACGGCGGAATACTTGCAACGTGCTTGCCCGATTTGCCCTTTGCCTTGAATGTGGATTTTATCTTCTTGGAAATATCCTTAGCATACCACTCGTTCATAATGTTGCGGAACGGTACGAGGTCATCTTCTCCACGAAAAGTGTCTACATTATCGTTAAGGGCGATGAGGCGAACACCTTTCTGACGGAACATCTCCTGATACTGTCCCACAACAATATGATCACGTCCGAGTCGGCTCATATCCTTTATAACGACAGCATACACATTTCCTTTTTCAACTTCCGCTATCATTTTCATAAAACCGGGTCTGTCGAAACGTGTTCCCGATATACCATCGTCCGTAAAATGAACAGGGATAGGCAGGTTGTTGTTGCGTGCATATTCTTCGAGCATATACTTCTGATTGGTGATAGAGTTTGACTCGCCTTGAAGCTCATCATCTCGGCTCAAACGCTCATAAAGTGCCGTAATCTTGCGGTTTTCCATAGTTTTCGTCACTCCTCCTTTTCTTCAAAACTATGTAAAAATCGAGTGATTAAAACCTCTCTATGAGTTTAGCATACCGCTGGCAAGTTTGTATTTCTTATACTGCTTTACTGCGAAATGCTCCGGTTCCTTTTCTTCCAGACGGTCAAAGAGTAAATCAACGGGGCTTTTATAATTCTCGTCGTCCTCTTTTGCTTCCGACGCGTTTATCATATCCAAAAGAGTTATGATGTTCTTTTCCTCGTCGGGCGCTTCGTACCAAATATAGCCTATGAGGGCGCAATAATACAGGCGTTCAGCCTTAACCCAGAAATCCTCACTTGACTTTTCGCCCTCGCCTTTGGTATTCGCAATAAGGGTATTAACGAGCTTCAAAATATCCTTTTCGCTGCGTATGTACTCAAACGGATTATATTTCATACTCTTTTTGAAATTTATCGTATTAAATGTTTTTATGATATATCCGCCTTTTTGTAACAGCTTCCCGCACTCAATTAAAACCGTACCTTTCGGATCGGTTACAACATAGCTGCTGTGCATTTGCATTAAGTTGGGCTTTACAAAAAACCTCGTCTTGCCGCTGCCGGAGCCGCCGATGACCAGCACATTTTTGTTTCGTGCATATTTCGGGTGCTTCGGGCGGCTTGACATCATCAGCCTTTCGGTCTGCGTCAGCAGCACGTTATTTTCAAACATGGGGTCGATATATGGCTTTATATCCTCGGCATTGCCCCAACGGGCAGAGCCGTACTCCATGCCCTTACGGTATTTCTTTGCGTTCTTGCCTTTCACATAGACCGCAAGCCGGATAACGACAGCCCCGACAATGCCGATAAGCAAGTCCATAGGGGCAAAACTCGGCAGGGCATTTGAAAAGGCAGCGGAAAAGCCGCTGCCAATGGAAAGCAGCTTGCCGGAGAGGTCAGCCCCCGGAGAGAGCCGCACCGCCTGTCTGACTTTATCAAAGAGATACACAAAGAGCAGATAGGGGGCGTTTAGGATAAGCAGCTTCTTGATATTCGGCTTCATAGCGATACCTCCCTGTCCTTGTGTTTTGTCTTTTGACGGTTCGCGTTAAGCTGCTTTGCTGCTTCCCGGAATGTGGCAAGTGCCTTTCGGATAGAGGGCTTTTGCTCCTTGTTCAGCTTCTTTGCGGAAAACTCCTTAAAGGCTGCGGTCAGAGCGTCCGCGTCCCGCCCCTTGAAAAATACAAGATAACGGGGCGGCGTTTCGGTGCTGTCTTTCTTTAGGGCAAAGTCGATACCGTATTTTTTTGCCGTCTGCTCAAAGGCTTTGATATTGCCCTCGGTTATCTCAATGTTGGATAGCCCCGCGTTCTGCTTCGCAAGCTGCTTTAGGGTCTGCTTCCCGTGGGGCTGTTTTTCCTGCTGCTTTTTTGCCTGTGCAAGCATGGCTTTGATTGCCTTTTGCAGCATTTCAGCGGTCAGCTTTGCTCCCTTGACCGAGAGCGCAACCACTTTTTCGTTGATTTCGTCCTGCAATGTTTACCGTCCTCCTTTCCCGGTAGTGATAGTGTTAGGGTGGTACGCCGCTTTTGGGCGTGAAAAAAGGGCGTCCGTTCTTCACGTCGCCCCGTTAAATCCGTACCCGCAGCCCGTTCAAGTCCTCGGCGCGAATACCTACAAGATACCAGTTGTCCCCGTACTCAATCCGGGTCGGCTTCCATTTGCCGCCTGTGAATACGTCCATGCACTCGCCGCAATGCAAGCCGCCGTAATAGTCGGCAATGTCAAAGCGAATGTCGTAGCGGTCAGCGGTTTCATCAAAAATCAAAGCTCCTGTT
>ERZ779869.1281-NODE-1281-length-23951-cov-16.246234_pt1 | contig 23951 bp, 29 predicted proteins | sample MGYA00511557_ERZ779869 | MGnify/ENA primary metagenome ERZ779869 (study PRJEB29588, sample SAMEA2154620) | human gut metagenome | biome: human gut; feature: human-associated habitat; material: faeces | place: Denmark | collected 2008/2010 ... | reverse complement strand
CGGTTTCGCCGTCTATAACGAATTCAGGCAGCGGAGCGCCCTTGAAGCTGATGCCAAGCACTACAAGCAGCACTACGAATACGGCACAAGCAACAAAATAGGCTATTTTTGTACCTTTTTTGTCCATTAGATGGGATCCTCCTTATAGATTTTGAATGTGCCTTAATTTTAGTTGATTTTGTCGGCATCGTCAAGGAATTGTGAGAAATTTATGAACACTATAACACGGGTGTTAAGAAACCGTTAGGAATATGCACCGTGCAAACGCAACGCCATCATCCTGCATTTTATAATTGCAATTCCACTTTTCGCGCGCCGCGAAACGGCGTTTTTTTAAGCATTTCAGGCAATTATTCATTTACAGCAACGCAAAAGCCCCGCGCACAATGCAGTGTACATAGCATAATATGCAATGCATTTTCTTAACGCGCAGGGCTTGGATTTAACGCCGTGTTTATGTTTTCTTTATGCAATCTTAACGGATTGCATATATTCTTTTACATTATTTTTCTATCACCGTGCATGCGTCAGCATCCAGCGCGAACCTTGCGCCGAAGGGCAGGCTCATGGTGGGGGAGCAGTGGCCGCACATAAAGTTGGTTATGCAGGGCTTGCCGCAGGGCTTTACCAGTTCCTCAAACACGGTTTCAAGAGTGAGCGAATTTTCGGGCTTTTTGGCTTCGCAATCGGTATACTGGCCAAGTATTATGCCCGCGCAGTCGTCAAGCTTGCCTGCGTTCCTAAGCTGGGTAAACATGCGGTCTATGCTGTACGGCTGCTCGTCAACATCCTCAAGGAATATTATCTTGCCGCGCGTATCTATTTCCCACGGTGTGCCGAGACTTGCCACAACCAGCGAAAGATTGCCGCCGCAGAGTTCGCCTTCGGCCTTGCCGCCGACAAGGGTCTTTATTGGCATATCGGCAGGGTTTTCATAGGTTATATCCTCGCCGAATATCATGGCCTTTGCGTATTTATAGCTGTATTCGCTGCCATCGATAAGATTATCGCTGGTGGGCATGGTCATATGATATGTGCCAAAGCCGCACTGCTGGCGGAACGCGATATGGAAAGCGGTAATGTCGCTGTATCCGCCGAAGAACTTGGCGTTTTCGCGTATGGTGGTATAGTCGAGCAGGGGCAGTATCCTATGCGCGCCGTAGCCGCCGCGCAGGCACCATATGCCGTCTATATCCTTATCGGCAAAGGCATCGTTTATATCCTTTGCGCGCATTTCATCGGTACCGGCAAGGTAGCCGTGGCTCGCGCGGGCGGTTGGATACAGCACGGGTATAAGGTTCAGCTTCTCCGCAGTTTTTACGGCACGGTCGAGTTTAGCTTCAACATCACCGTTAACCGGACTTGACGGCGCTATGAGCGCAACGCGCGCCCCTTCAAAAAGCTTAGGTCCTCTCATTCTTCTTCGTCCTCCCCTTCCATTTCTTCAACAATGTCCAAAAATTCATCGAACACTTCGTTAAGAAGTATTTCATTATCTATCGTGTTGTAATAATCCTGTCCGTCCTTGGTGTCCACCTTAAGCAGCACCACTTCCGCTTCCTCATCGTCCTGCTGTTCGGCCGGTTCCAGCGCAACGTACTTCTGCCCTTCATAAACAAACGTGAGCACATGCACAAAGCTGGCTTCCTCGCCGTTTTCATCCAGCAGCACTATTTCGTCGTAGCCGTCGTTTTTGCCTGTGTTTTCCATTTTATGGCGTATCTCCTTAAAATAAATGTATTCGTGTTTACAGGCGGGGATTGGAATCCAAATACCCCTGCAAAATTATGGTCGCGGCCAGCTTGTCCACCACCTTGCGACGCTTGCGCCAGTCAAGTTCGGCCTCCATCAGCACCCTTTCGGCCGAAACGGTAGTGAGCCGTTCATCAAAAAAGGCATGCTCGCCATCCCAAAGTTTAAGCACGGCGTCAGCAAATTCCTTCACCTTTTCGCTTTGGAAGCCGTAGCTGCCGTCCATATTTCGCGGCATGCCGAACAAAAGCCGTACCGGAGCATATTTTTTTGCGAAATTCGCAATATACTCCGCGTCCTTTTCAATATCTCCAGTCCTGTTATATGTTTCAAGCCCCTGCGCGGTTATGCCCAGCGGATCGCTCACGGCTATGCCTATCCTTTTGTCGCCAACGTCCAGCGCAAGCACCCGCATCATCGCTTGTCCGCTCCGTCGCCGTTTATTGCGGCCGCCGCATCCTGCGCCTGAATATAGAAGCGCACAAGTTCCTCCACCAGCTCGTCCCGCTGCAAACTACATATACGGTAGCGCGCGTTATTATAGCTGGTTATATATGTCGGGTCGCCGGAAATAAGATAGCCCACTATCTGATTTATGGGGTCGTATCCCTTTTCCCTCATCGATTCATAGACGCTTATAAGGACCTCGCTCGCGGTACTTCTCTCCCGGGGCATCCTGAAAAGCATCGTTTCGGTGGTTTTCTCGTTCATTTAGTCCTCCCCTTCGTGCGTATTTTGATATACTGCGCCATGGTATTATTTGCTATTATATCACATCGCCCTGAAATAGCAAGGAATGTTAAGCAAAATGAACGGGGAACGCATGCGAATTTTCTGCGTTCCCCGTGCCGTTGTTTATTCTGTTTTTCAGGCCTTCAGTTCCCCGCAGATATTCGTTTGCATAAGCGTGCGTACGCCCTGCAATGAGAAATCCGGCCCAAGCTTGCCCAGCGCCCACATCAGCTTTGTTACCGATGCTTCGGTTGTCATATCCTTTGCGGAAATAACGCCCGCGCTCCTCAGCGGCGCTGAAACTTCATATATATCCGGATTGCTGGCCTCGTAAAGGCATTGGCTGGTGAGTATAACCGGAATATTTTCCTTTATCAGCTTATGCAGGCTTTCCGCATGGTCGCGCCGAATGTTATGCACCCCGCCAAGGCCGAACGCTTCCACCACAACGCCCTTAACGCCGCACCCTGCAAGGCTTTCTATTATGGCGGGCATAGTGCCTGGAATGAGCTTTATAAGCGCCACGCGCGGCTCTATATCCATAAAGAAGTCCTCGTGAGCGGCTTCATTTTCCGGCGCATCCGCCATTATGAAGCGGCCGTCCTCAAAATACCCCACAAGCGGGCGGTTTATTGATTCAAATGCGTTCAGCGACATTGTGCGCGTTTTTACCGCGCGGCAGCCCAGTATCACGCTCCCGCCGAAGGCTATATACACCCCGCCCGGCAGCTCCCGCGCGGCGGTGAGCGCATCGCCCAGATTAGCTGCGGCGTCGCTTCCGTCCATGCCCATTGGATACTGCGCGCCGGTCAGCACAACGGGTATTTTTATTCCCCTGAGCATAAAGGAAAGCATGGACGATGTGTACGCCATTGTATCCGTGCCGTGGGTTATAACTATGCCGTCGGCATTGTGCATATTGTCCGCAACCGCTTGGGCTATGGCGCGCCATTCCTCCGGCTGCACGTTTGAACTGTCCATGCGGAACAGCTCTATCGATTCAACGTTTTCCGCCCTGTCCCGCACATAGGAAAGCAGTTCCTTCGCGCCAAGCTGCGGCGCAAGGCCGCTTGCGGTCTGCTTGCAGGCTATTGTGCCGCCCGTGGCAATAAGCAGTATCCTCTTCATTATTTTTTATATTGCGCCGTGCTTATCAAGCAGGGGCTTTACCACCTTTTCAAGCCTTTCAAGCGCGGCTATCAGGTCCTTCTTGGGCAATGCTACGTTCCAGCGCGTGAAGCCGGAGCCGTTGGTGCCGAATATTTCGCCCATATCCAGCACAAGGTCGGCATCGTCGCAAAGCTTGGTAAGCTCACTATCGCTAAGGCCGAGCACGCGCATATCCAGCCACGCAAGATATGTGCCTTCGGCACGTATACAGCTTATGCCTTTCAGGCGGGTATCGACGAATTCATACATTGCGTTGAGGTTATCCTCTATCACCGAGAGCATTTCCTTTACCCATTCGTCGCATTCGTTATGCGCCGTTATAGCCACCGCACGGGCGAAGTAGGTTAGCGAGTCGCCCATGGCGCGGTTCTGCTCCGCCTTATACAGTTCATAGCGTTCCTTGCCGGGAATGAATATATCCGAACAGCCGAGTCCCGCCACGTTGAACGTTTTGCTCATGGCCGTGCATACCATGCAGTTATCTGTAAATTCAGGGAAGGTCAAAAGCGAATGGTGCTTGTGGCCGTTTAGCGTTATGTCGCAATGGATTTCGTCCGCAATGAGGAAAACGCCGTGCTTGAGGCAAATATCGCCCACCTGCTTTATTTCCTCCCTTGTCCATACGCGGCCAACGGGGTTATGCGGGTTGCATATTATCATAAGATGCACGTCCTCGCGCGCACAAAGCCTGTCCAGCTCCTCAAAGTTCATTTCATAACGGCCGTTTTTCAGTATAAGCCTGTTTTCAACCACTTTGCAGCCGTTTTTCCTTATATCGTTATAGAACGGATAGTATACCGGGCTTTGCACTATAACGCTCTCGCCTTCCTTGGCGAATGCCCTTACCGCAACGCTGAGCGCGGGAACAATGCCGTTTGTAACGGTATGCCATTCGCGCTGCACTTCATAGCCATGATGGCGGATATAATAGTTCTTCACCGCGTTGAAGTATTCGTCGTCAACATGCGTATAGCCGTATATGCCGTGCTCCGCGGCCTTTACGGCGGCGCGCTTAATTTGCGGCGCTACTTGGAATTCCATGTCCGCTATCGAAAGCGGCGTAAGCCCCGCTTCCTGCACGCGCGCGGGCGCGGCGTCCCATTTGATTGAACCTGTATGGCGTCTGTCGGTAGTTGTAGTAAAATCGTACATATACTCTCCTCCGTGCTTTGTCCGTGTTCTAATACGATTGTAGCATACTTTCTCATCATTTGGGGCATTTGGGGAAAATATATTATTTGCGTGCCGAATGCTGTTGAACGCGGCGGCGTTTATAGGTATAATCATTACAACATCTTTTGTTTTTACAAGGAGCGGCCAATGAAGCTGAATTACAAACGCACTTTCTTAGTAGGACTCGCATTTTTCTCCATCTGCGCATTTTGGCAGATGTACGATGGCATAATCCCCCTTATTCTGCGCGATACATACGGGCTGGACAATAAATTGCGCGGCATAGTGATGGGTATAGACAATATGCTTGCGCTGTTCCTGCTGCCGCTTTTCGGCGCGCTGAGCGATAAAAAGGGCCGCCGTATGCCGTTTATCGTCATAGGCACGGCGCTTGCGGTTGTGCTTACGATGCTGCTTGCCTATATAATCCGCCACTATAACGCCGCCGCTCCCACAGAATCGTTGATGATATTCTTCGTGTCGCTCATGGCGCTGCTCGTATCCATGGGGCTTTACCGCTCCCCTGCCGTTGCGCTCATGGCGGACGTTACGCCCAAGCCCCTGCGCAGCCAGGGCAACGCCGTAATAAACCTTATGGGCGCGTTCGGCGGGCTTTACACGCTTATAATGATGAAGGTCGCCGTAACCACGGACGCCGCCGGCAACGCAAACTACACGGCCCTGTTCGCGTCTGTAGCCGGCCTTATGGTAACAGCCATAGCAATACTGGTGCTGACAATACGCGAAAAGAAACTCGTGGCCGAGATGAAGGCCATAAACTACGGCGTGAGCGAGGACGAGGATCAGGGCAAGACCGAAACCGTAAACGGCAAGGAAAAGCTGCCTAAGCCCGTATTAAAGAGCCTGTTGCTAATACTTACCACCATCGGCCTTTGGTTCTTGGGCTACAATGCCGTAACAACGTTCTTCACAAGCTATGCCACCGCCACATGGTCCGGCGGGCTCAGCCATGCGTCCACCTGCCTTATGGTTGCAACCGTTGCAGCCGTCGCATCTTATATACCCATCGGCATGATAAGCGCAAAGATAGGCCGCCGCAACATGATACGCATAGGCCTGCTTACGGCGGCGGCGGGCTTCGCCGTGGCAACGTTCTGCGCGCGTGAGTTCAGCTTTTATCTTTATATAGTGTTCGCCGTGGTTGGCTTTGCGCAGGCATCGGTGACCGTGAACACGTTCCCTATGGTTTGGGAAATAAGCCGCAGCGGCAACGTTGGCAAATATACGGGCTTCTACTACACCGTGTCCATGACGGCGCAGACCGTAACGCCGTTCCTTGTGGGCATTTTCCTTGACAAGCTGGGCAACGACGCGCTGTTTCCATATGGCCTTGTATTCGTGCTGCTGGCGCTTATACCCATAAGCCTTGCAAAGCACGGCGATAACCGCCCCGAAGCGCCCAAGAGCAAGCTTGAAGCGTTCGATGTGGACGATTGATACGGATTATGCCGCATTTGATGCAATCGTGTTTTCCGCAAAGCGCGAAAGGCCGTGAGCATATAAAAAACTTGATTCGGAGGTAAAAAAGAATGGAAAAGCACTCTACCCCCAACAAGACAGCAAAATATGTGCTTGTCTTTATTCTGATTGCGGCCGCAGCCGCCGTGCTTATATTCAGCCTTGTTAATAACAACAAGCCTGCTCAGTCAAAGGCATACGGCGAAAGCTATGCCGCGGCGCTGATTGCGGACATTCAGGATTCATCCGCCGTTGAGTATACGGTAAAAAGGGACTCCTTCGACCATTCATCGGTATGGGTGCTCGGCACGGAGTCAAGATTGCAAAGCGCCAAGTTTTCACCCAAGGCGACCCTTATCCCCGCCGAAAGCGATGCGGACGAGGCCGTTCAAAGCATAATTCTTTCCATGGCGCTGAAGGAAGTACAGCTTCTCGGCACGGACGAATCAGCTTCTGCCCCGGGCGGCCAATTCTGGGGCACGCTTACGCTTTATACAGACAGCGAAAGCGCCACGGGAACCGCGTTCGACATTGCCTCCGGCCTGCTTCGCCTGAAAATACGCGACGAGCGGGGCGAAGGCTATCTCCTTCTCCTCTTCGATGCAGATGCGGCGGCAACGGATGCGCTGCTTGGGATGGTTGAGGAATGATGCTTTAATATGAAACAAGGGACTGCACCGATAGGCTCCAGTCCCTTGTTCGTTTATTATGCTTTAATGCGCCGCTGCGCTGCGCGCGGCTTTTTCAGTTACGCAGAGCGGAGAGGGCTGCGGGGCGCGGTCGAGCTGCCGCAGGAACAACGCGAACATTGCGGCCGCGGCAATGCAGCATATGACGTCCGACGCGGGCGTTGCCCACACAAGGCCGTACATGGGAAACAGCGCGCCCAGCGCGAACATAAGCGGTATATCCACCATGCCCTTGCGCATCAGCGCCAGCAGCAGCGATTTGCCGCCGTGGCCCGTGGCCTGGAAGAATGACACCACCATGTATGCAAATGCGGAGAACGGGCCGCCGATGCACAGTATCCTAAGGAAGCTTGCACCCGCGCTGACCGATTCCGACCCATGCTGAATGAACAGCCCAATAAGCTGCGCGCTGAACCCAAGGCACACCGCCATGCACACGAGCGCCAGCGCAACGGATACCATAGCCGCGGTAAACGCGGCCTTTTTCATGCGCTTATGATCGCCGGAGGCAAAGTTATACCCAATCAGCGGCAGCACGCCCTGCGCCATGCCGCGCGCCATGCAGTGCGCAAGCATATTCACCTTCTTGGCAACGCCAAGGCCGGCCTGCATTGCCGTGCCGTATGCGGCCATAAGGTTATCGAGCACGGCGAAGGATATGTTTTCGCACAGCGTCATAAGGCAGGCTGGCAGGCCAACGCTCAAAACCTCGCCCGCTATGTCCTTATTGAACGTATCCTTATCCGGCGCGAAGCCGAGCGTTGTATTATGCCGGTTTTTAAGCATAACGGCAACGAAGTACAAGGCCGTTATAACATTGGAAAGCATGGTTGCAGCAGCCGCACCCAGCGGTTCATTCCCCTTTTCAAACAAAACGAACATGAAAAGCGGATCCAGCGCAACGTTTGCAATGCCGCCTACGGCTATGCCTATGCTGGCCTGCATACTGCGCCCCTCAGAGCGCAGCAGATGCGCCATAAGCGCGCCGAACGCCGTTACAAGCCCGCCAATGGACACGGTGGTTATAAGATACGCCTTGGCGTGGGCATGCACGGCCGCGTTTGCGCCGCCGAGCAGGTCTATAACTCCGTCCGCAAAAAACAGGCACACGAGCGAATATATAGCCGTTACGCCCATGCAGCCCCAGAAGGCGAAGCTTGCCGCCTCCTTGGCGCGGTGCCGCTGCCCTGCCCCGGCGGCACGGGCTATGGCGCTGGCCCCGCCCGCGCCGAAAAGATTGGCTATTGCGCTCAGTATCATAAACGCCGGCATGCATACGGTTACGGAGGTTATCATGGCATCGCTCCCCGTAAGGCCGACAAAGAACGTGTCCGCCATGTTATATATAACAAGTATTATTTGGCCTATCACCGCAGGCATGGCAAGCTTCATTATGGCCCTGCCAACGGGTTCGTCCTCAAACAATGCTTTTGATCTCTTTTCGCAATCCAATTTTTCTTTTCTCCTTATCGTCCCGTTCCCGCGCAAGGGGTATGCCTAATAAGCGGCAGGCGCGCGTTTTCGTTTGCGGCTGCTTTATTTTTTGCGTATCCCTATTGCTATCGGATGGTATATATGATATGCTATGTTTCAGATAAAATCAAATTATGGTTTTCTTGGCAGCAATCACGTTTTGTAATGGAGGAGCAATGTTAGGAACAAAGATGGAAACACTGCTTGCAGTGGTCGAATACAAAAACTTTACCAAGGCGGCGGAGGCGCTCTCGCTTACCCAGCCCGCCGTGAGCCACCATATAAACCAGCTTGAGGAGGAGCTGGGCGCGGTGCTGTTCGTGCGCAGCAAGGGCGGATTAAAGCTTACGCCGCAGGGGGAGATAGCCGTTAAATACGCGCGCAGGCTTAAGGCGCTGGACCAGAAGCTGCACAGGGAGCTTATAAACGTTGAAAAGAGCATAACCAATCTGCGCATAGGCATAACGCACACGGCGGAAAGCAACCTGACCACGCAGGTGCTTGCCAAATGCGCCAATCAGCACAGCGGCTTAAGCATTACCATTACAACTGATACGATAAAAAATCTTTATGAGATGCTTGAAAATTACGAGATAGATTTGGCCATAGTCGAAGGCTCGCCGACAAGCTCCGCGTTTTCGTCGCTGATGCTGGATACGGACTATCTTGTTTGCGTAATGGCTGTGACGCACCCGCTTGCAAGCCACGCAATGGTCACGCTAAGCGAGCTGAAGGGAGAGCAGATGATACTGCGCCTGCCTTCCTCCGCAACGCGGACGCTGTTTGAATCCACGCTTGAAAGCATAAACGATTCAATAGAAAACTTCAACGTGACTATTGAGGTGGACAACATAGCCACAATAAAAGACCTTGTCAGGAAGGAGCTTGGCGTATCCATACTGCCAAAGAGCGCATGCATGGACGAACTGAGCAAAGGCAAGCTTGCCGCGCTGCCGATAGAGAATCTGAGCATGGTGCGCGAAACGCGCATAGTTTACAACCGCGACTTTTCGCATTTTGACATCCTTCAGGAAATCACCAAAACATATCAGGAAACGGCAAAAGCGCAGCGATAAACGTGGGAATATAAAAGAGACGGTTCAGCACCGTCTCTTTTTTATCACATTCGTTTTACAGACTCATGCGGTATATGTCCAGCACGTCCTGCTTTTTAAGCGGCACAAAGCCCTCAATAACGCCGCCTGCGCCGCAGGCCTTTTCCGCCATGGCATCGAAATGGGTTTGGTCTATGCCTATGGCCGAGAGCGTGCTTTTAAGCCCAAGCGTGGTAAACAGGAACTCGCTCAGCCGCTCTATGCCGGCGTTGGCCGCCTCCGCATCGTCAAGAGCATTGTCAACGGAGAACACCGTGCGCGCGAACCTTGCAAGACGCGGCGCGGTGGCATCGTTCAGGCAATGCCGCATCCAGCGCGGGGTAAGTATGGCAAGGCCAAGACCATGCGTAATATCATAATACGCGGAAAGCTGATGCTCCATCGGGTGGCAGCTCCATGCAAGCGTCCTGCCCCCGTCAAGGAAGCCGTTTATGGCCCAGGAGCTTGCCCACATAAGGTTGGCGCGGGCTTCGTAATCATCTGGCTTGACAATGGCTATGGGAGCGTATTTTATTACCGTTTTGAACAGCACCTCCATGAACCCATCCAGCATATACAGATCCTTTTCGGTATTGAAGTAAACCTCGCATATGTGGCTTATTATATCTGCCGCGCCGCAGGCCGTTTGGTATGCGCTTACGGAGTAAGTCACGGTTGGGTCAAGGAAGGACGCCTTGGGCACGAGTTTATAGTCCCCGCGTCCTATTTTATCGTTGGTTTCGGGGTTGCTTATAACGCCGCAGTTGTCCATTTCGGAGCCCGTTGCAGCTATCGTCAGCACGGTTATCACAGGCAGCGCGCGTTCTATGGGCGCACGGTTTTTTATAAATTCCCACGGGTCAATGTCCGCGCACGCTCCGGCGGCAATGAACTTGGCTGCGTCTATTGTGCTGCCGCCGCCAACGGCCAATACCATGTCTATATTTTCCCGCTTGCAAAGCTCCGCCCCGCGCCGCACGGAATCTATTTTGGGATTGGGCTCGATGCCGGGCAGTTCCGCCGCGTAAAGCCCCGCGGCCTCTATCTGCGCCATTACCTTATCGTAAAGCCCGCTCTTTTTTATTGAGCCGCCGCCGTATGCAACAAGCACCCTTTTGCCGTATTTTTTCAGCTCATCGCCAAGATGGCAAAGCTGATCCTGCCCAAAGTATATGCGCGTGGGTATATCGTACACAAATCCGTTCATGTCGTTTTTCCTTTCCTTTTTATATTCTTGCATAAAGCCTTGCCTGCTCGTAAAGCGCGGGGGCTATGGCAAAAAGATCGGTATTTTTATCCAGCCGCCATTGCCAGTTGCCGTAAGGCTGACCGGGGATATTAACCCGACTGCCCTCCGCAAGGCCAAGGTGATCCTGAAGCTGCGCAACGAACAAGCGCGCAACGGAACCCATGCCGCCGCGTATCATTGCGGCAACAAGTTCAGCCGAATTGCTTACGCCGAAATATTTTTCGGTATATTCGCGCACGCCGTCACTCGCTTCCTTTACCCAAAGGGGAGTTGGGCTGTTATCATGCGTGCCGGTATAGCAAACGCAGTTTTCAACAAAGGCATGGGGCTGATAATCATGCGGCTGCATACCGTCGAACCCAAGCTGCAATACCCGCATGCCCGGGAAGCCGGAGCCGGAAAGCAGCGCCTTTACCTCATCCGTAACATAGCCCAGGTCCTCCGCGATAAATTCGGCGTTTACGCCCCGCTTAACGGCGTTCACAAACGCCATGCCCGGCCCCTTTACCCAGCGGCCGTTGCGCGCGGTGCTTTCGCCGAAGGGCACGGCATAATAGCTTTCTATCCCGCGGAAATGGTCTATGCGAATAACATCATAAAGCCTTGCGGCGGCGTTTAGCCGGTTTATCCACCAGCTAAAGCCCGTTTCCTCCATCCTCTGCCAATTATAGAGCGGGTTGCCCCAAAGCTGACCATCCTGATTGAAATAATCCGGCGGCACGCCCGCAACTTCCTTTGGCGTAAGGTTTTCATCCAGCGCGAAAAACTCCCGCTGCGCCCAAACCTCAACGGAATCCATGGCAACGTATATCGGCACGTCGCCAATTATGCTTATGCCAAGGCCGTTTATATAGCTTTTCAGCCTTTTCCATTGGGTGAAGAAAAGATACTGAATATATATAAACAGCTCTATATCCTCCTTAAGCTCCGCGCTGTAATGCGCTATGGCGTCCGCCTCGTGCCGCTTGATGGATTCATCGTCCCATTTCGTCCACGCCTTCATGCCGAAATGCCGCTTGAGCGCCATAAACAGCGCATATTCATGTATCCAGCTTTCGTGCTCCTTAACGAATGCGTCAACCGCCGCGCGGTCTCGCTCAAAGCCGCGCCGCTTGGCCGCCTCCAGCACGCGGAAACGATTAAGGTATATCTTTTCGTAATCCACGCGCCCTGTATCGTCGCCCCAGTTCACGCCTTCAACCTCGCCGCGCTCAAGCAAGCCGTCCTCAACAAGCATATCAAGGTCAATAAAATACGGATTGCCCGCCGCGGAGGAAAAGCTTTGGTACGGCGAATCGCCGTAGCTGGTCGGCCCAAGTGGGAGCATTTGCCACGCGCGCCTGCCCGCGGCCTTCAAAAAATCGGCAAACCTATATGCCTCGCGCCCAAGCGTGCCGATACCGTAGGGCGAAGGCAGCGAAAATACCGGCATCAATATGCCGCAACTACGTTCCATATGTTTTCTCACCATTCAAGGTTCTTGCTGTCATCCTTGCTGAACACGTGTACAACATGCCCGCCGAAGCTGAGCTTCACATCCATGCCCATGGGATAATGCGCGGCCTCGCCGTTGAGCGGAACTATGGCTATCATGTCCCCGCCAAGGGCGGACATATGAAGATGCACGCTGGAGCCCATCATTTCGCTCACGTCCACCTTTGCCGGTATGCCGCTTTGGCCTATTATCACATGCTCCGGCCTTACGCCCACGGTGACCTGCTGCTCCGCAACGTCCTTTGCTGCAAGGCGCTGCTGCTTATCCTCGCTCAGTTCAACGCTCAGCCCGTCCGTTTCGATGAAGTAGCGGCCGTCATGTTTAACAAGGCTGCCATCGAAGAAGTTCATCTGCGGCGTGCCTATGAAGCCTGCCACGAACAGATTGGCGGGGTGGTCAAACACCTGCTGCGGCGTACCTACCTGCTGGATAAATCCATCCTTCATTATAACTATCCTGTCGCCCAGCGTCATGGCCTCGGTCTGGTCGTGGGTAACATATATAAACGTGGTATCTATCCTTTGCCTCAGCTTTATCAGCTCCGCGCGCATCTGGTTCCTGAGCTTTGCGTCAAGGTTTGAAAGCGGCTCGTCCATAAGGAATACCGCCGGATTGCGCACGATGGCGCGGCCTATTGCAACGCGCTGCCGCTGTCCGCCTGAAAGCGCCTTGGGCTTCCTGTCGAGATATTCTGTGATATTCAGTATATGCGCCGCTTCCCTTACGCGCTTGTCTATTTCTTCCTTGCTGCACTTTTTAAGCTTGAGCGAAAACGCCATGTTTTCATAAACCGTCATGTGCGGATACAGCGCATAGTTCTGGAAAACCATTGCGATGTTCCTATCCTTGGGCGCAACGTCGTTCATAAGCTTATCGCCTATATACAGTTCGCCGTCGGTTATTTCCTCAAGCCCGGCAATCATTCTTAGCGTTGTGGACTTGCCGCAGCCGGAAGGCCCGACCAGAACCACAAATTCCCTGTCCGCAATGTCCAAACTGAACTGCTGCACGGCGACTACGCCTTCCTCCGTTATCTGAAGATTCGGGCCGTCCTCGCGCTTTTTGTGCTTCTTATCCTTGCTTACCGGATAGACCTTTTTGATGTTTTTAAGGCTCACCTGTGCCATATGTTTTTTGCTGCGCTCCTTCGCCCTCCGGCAAAAAGAAGCTCGCCGCCGGCATTACCCGCGCGGCCTTACGGCAGGTCTCCACGCTGCCGCACCGCCAGCAACAGCGGACGTATCCTCCTTTGTTTCCCGCCGCGGCCTATGATGAGTGGAGTAGTGCCGAAACGGATATATTCAGATATAATAAATATAGCACCCATCGGGTGCATATTCAACAATATATTGTCAATCCTGCTGTATAAATTCGCATATTTTTTGCCACGCCGCAATGAGCCGCGGCATATTATACGAAGCGTTGGCGGGGCTTGTGGACGGCAGCTTTTCCGCCATGGGTTCAAGGGAAGGATGGTACTTTACAAGCGTTGCATATGAAAGCGCGCCGTTGCAGAATATCCTTTGCACGCGCGTGCCGCCGATAAGTGCCGGAATGTCCGCGGGAACTATGTTTTTGGCCTTAGCATCGCTGCTGAGCATAATGTCGCACTCATACACGGCGTCGTATAGGCCGATGCCATGGCGTATCAGCGCCGCCCCGCGCGCGGCAAAGTTCATTGCGGCATAATCCTCCCCCGTAAGCGTGCCGATAACCGGCCAGAAGCGGTTCTTAGGATGCATATAATAAAACCCTTCTTCAACCGAGCGCACAGAAGGAACGCTGCCGAGTATCAGCACCGTGCAGCGTGCATCCATCACCGGTGCAAAGGGATGCACAATGTGCCGCGTTTCACCCATGCTCAGTCCGCCTCTTGCTCCACGCGCTTCTGTATGCCCTCCATGCGCGCATCAAGGCTTGCGCCCATGGTTGCGCATTCAAGCAGTTCCTTTGTTATTTCGGCACGGATATCGTCCGGCATGTCCTTTTTATAGTTTATTTTGTGCTCAAGGCTTGCCCACCAGTCCATTGATATTGTGCGGAACTGGACCTCGACCTTCATCATGCGCTTTTTATCGTGCAAAAATATCGGCGTTTCAACTATCAGGTGTAGGCTGCGGTAGCCGTTGGGCTTGGGATTCTTTATGTAATCTTTACACTCTATAACGCGGATATCGTCCTGTTCCGTGAAGGATTCGGCAAGCATATAGATATCGCTCGGATACGAGCATATAACCCGCACGCCCGCAATATCGTTTATGTTTTTCTCTATGCTGTCTATCGATATTCCAACGCCCTTGCGCGAGGCCTTTTCAACAATGCTGTCCAGCGACTTCAGCCGCGTTTTAACGCTTTCTATCGGGTTGCGGTCATATTGCAGCGAAAGCTCTTCGTTAAGCACGTTGAACTTGGTCGCCACCTCCATCATGGCGCAGCGGTAATAGGCCATAAGTTCCCTGTATGGCCGCGCATAATTCTGCATCCATGTTCTTATGTCGCTCTTGCTCAGGCGCGAAAGTAAAAGCTGCTCAAGGCCCTGCATATCGCTCAGGTTTATCATAGCTGGAAGTATTCTGCCTTTCTTGATGCCATTATTTTCTTCCTTATTATATGCGTTTTGCGAGCCATGCGTCTATGCGAATAATGTGACGGAATGTGAAACTTTTCGCGGAGATTATATTGACAAGATATCAACATGGTGTTAATATCTATTTATACAAAAATTTGGATAAATACTAAAATTTAAGTATTTATTCATAAAATTGTTAGGAGGTATCATATGGAAAACAACAGCGGAAAACACCTCAAGAAAGAACTTGGCGTGTTTTCAGGCATCAGCCTTGTGGCCGGCATGACCATAGGTTCCGGTATCTATTATCTTGGCAGCTACGTGCTTGAGCGTGTAAACATGTCCATGGGTATGGCGCTTGTGTGCTGGATAGTCGGCGGCATAGTTAGCATACTCGGCGGCCTTTGCTTTGCCGAGCTCGGCGCGGAAATGCCTGTCACCGGCGGCATGACCACCTATCTTGCCAAGGCCTATCATCCCCTGGCCGGCTTTGTAAACGGCTTCTCCGGCTTCCTGCTCACGGCTTCCGGCTCCATCGCATCCCTTGCCCTGGCCGCCGTTACCCCGTTCCAGGAGGAGTTCGCGTTCTCCGAACCCGTCACCAAGGCAATAGCTATCGGACTTATAGTATTATTCACCATAATCAATCTGCGCGGTATAAAGACCGCCGCCGCCATACAGAACATAAGCATGGTGCTGCGCCTTGTGCCGCTGGTGCTGGTAATAGTTCTTGGCGTGTTCGCGGGCAAGAACCAGCCGGATCTTTCCCTGGCTACCGCTTTCACTACCGACACCCCTCCCACGTTCTTCAACATAGTAAAGGTAATCGGTTACGCAACGTTTGCATCCCTTTGGGCATATGAAGGCTGGACCAACCTTAACACCGTTGCCGGCGAAATGAAGCGCCCCAAGCGTGACCTGCCCCTGGCCATAATAATCTCCATGGGCGGCATAATGCTCATATACACCCTGTTCAATTTTGCTGTCTACCGCATAATCCCGCAGGCCGAAGTTAACTCCATGATAGCCGACGGCAACATCTATCTTGGCAAGACCGCCGCATTCAACGTAATGGGCAACTTCGGTAAGTGGATAGTGCTCATCGGCATGGCCGTTGGTATCGTTGGTACCGTTAACGGCGACTGCCTGGTGTTCCCCCGTACTTACTACGCAATGGCGCGCGGCGGCTTCTTCTTCAAGAAGTGCGGCGAAGTTAACGACAAGGGCGTTCCCGCGTTCGCTATAATTGCTTCCTCCGCAATGTCCATAATACTTGTTCTGTTCAATAGCCTGCAGCAGCTTACCGACTGGCTGGTCACCGTAAGCGCTCTGCTCAACCTGATGGCCATATTCGCGGTGCTCATTTTCCGCAAGAAGTACCCCGATATGGAGCGTCCTTACAAGGTATGGGGCGGCGTACCCGTAATAATCCTCACCTGCCTGCTGTTCGTGGTGCTGCTGGTCAACAACTTTGTTGAGGATCCCCTCACCTCTGCCAAGGGTCTTATCATAATCGCCCTGTGCATACCGTTCTATTACATTTTCCGTAAGCTCAACGGCGGCATGGAGTACGATACCGATAAGATAGACAACTGATAATTAACGGAGACATTATTATGAACAGTGAAGCTATCATTGCAAAGCTTAAGGCCGTTCCCGGCAACGTGGGCTTCTATTATAAGGACCTTACCTCCGGCGAAACGCTTGGCTATAACGAAAACGAGCAATTTGAAGCGGCAAGCGTAATAAAGCTGCCGGTATACATGGTAATAATGAAGCTGGCGCACGAAGGCAAGCTGAGCCTTAGCGAAAAGCTTACCTGCCACCATGCGGACAAGATGCCCCCCTGCGGCGCGCTGTATTTCTTTACGGACGAGCCGGTGGTGGATATCGAAACGCTGTGCGGACTGATGATAACCATATCGGACAACACCGCGACCAATATGCTCATAAGCCGCCTTGGCATAGATTTCCTCAACGAGGAATTCAAAAAGATAGGCCTCGAAAAGACCCATATAGAGCGGCTGCTGTTCGACAGCGAAGCAAGCGCACAGGGCAAGTGCAATTACATTGTGCCTGCCGAGATGGGTATGCTGCTGGAGCAGGTATACCGCCGCACGTTCGTTTCCAAGGAAGTAAGCGAGGCGATAGAAAAGCTGCTGCTTGAACAGCAGATAAACCACAAGATACCCGGCTACCTCCGCGACGAGGTCGCCGTTGCGCACAAGACCGGCGAGGATGACAACCTTACCAACGACGTTGGCATAGTGTATGCCAAAAAGCCTTTCGTGGTCTCCTTCGCAAGCTACAATACCGACGTTCCCACCGCGGAGATCGCCATACGCGAAATCTCCCGCGATCTGGCCGGTATAGTGCCGTATAAGGCGTAAAACAATAATAAGATAAAAGAACCGCTCATTCCGAACGGTTCTTTTTATATCAGCATCATTTTATTCTTTGTTATCCGCCATGTTCTGCAAAGCAAACAGTATGCACTGGTTTATAAACTCGTTGCGGCTGATATCAACCTCCGATGCCTTTTCATCTACTGTCTTAAGAACATTAGAAGGTATGCGAATAGATATGACTTCTTTATCCTGTTTTTGCGGCAAAAAAACTCCCATCACTCATTACCTCCTTGTCTTTATTGTATTCAATATGCTATAATTCTAATATATTCAATATTCGATATTAATAATCGAATACAGGAGGTATATTCACCATGAAAAAGTTCATAGCATTTCTTATTTCATTTGTTTTATTGGCTGCACTAACCGGTTGCTCTGCCGCCTCTGTCACTAACGCATCCGTTGACGAAAATGGGCATCTTATTTTGTCCTTGAGCGATGGGAAAACCATTGACGCTGGCCTTATAAAAGGCGACAAAGGCGACCAAGGCGAAATGGGTATTCAGGGTGAGAAGGGTGAAAAAGGAGAAAAAGGGGATCAAGGCCCGCAGGGTGTACCCGGTGAGAAAGGCGCAGATGGTGAACGCGGCCCCAAAGGCGATAGGGGTGAAGCCGGACCCCAAGGTGCAGCCGGGCCTGCCGGGGCTCCGGGCAGGGATGGAACAGCCGCTTCATCAGCAGAAAAAAACCTTGCAAATATACCTTTGGGGACGGATTTCGGCTGCTACCCTAACAAGGAATTTGACTGGGTAGTGAGTGATACATCTTGTCCGCTATATAACGAAACAATTCATATTTCGTCCATCTCTGCAATATTAATGCAGAAGAACTCGTTTGACGATTCTTCAAAGGACTTCAGCATAAGGTATGGCAAACGCGGCGAATTTGCACCTTATATCATCCAAGTAACAATAAGTGGATATACTGATATTTCTAATTCCGGTAAAGATTTCTCGGTTATTCTCAGGGATGTTGGAACTGAGACGTATTATTTTTATGATACCGCAATTCAATCCGATGGATCATTCAGCGTGTCTTACGACCAAAACTGGTCATTTGTTCCCACCTTACATTTTTTGAGTATAGAAAGTGCTTCTTAAACTAAAAAGGTCTCTTTGAAAAGAGACCTTTTATTTTACTTCTTCTCCTCATCCGCGCCTTCGCCGAGGACGATTTGTATGAAGCGCTCCGCCGCAGGGGAAAGCGGCACGCCCTCAAGCGAGATAAGGCCGATGTTTCGGCTGGGCATGGGCGTTTTGAGTTTGATTTCAAACAGTTCGCCGCTGTTTATCGCCTCCGCCGCAAATTCATACGTTACGCATGCCACGCCAAGGCCGATCTTGGCAAATTCGACCAGCAGGCTGTGCGCGCCAAGCTCAATCTCAGGCCGCAGCGTTACGCCGCATACTGCGGCAAAATCATCCAGATATTTTCTGGAGTTGGACGCCTTTTCAAGCAGCACCAGCGGCTCGCGCGAAAGCTCTTCCAGCGTTACCTGCCTGTTCAAAAGGTGTTTGAACCGCGACGACGCCACGAACACATCGTGCACCTTCAGCACTTCCTTAACGGAAAGCGCGCTGTCTATTACCGGCAGGTTTACAAGCGCAATGTCCACCTTGCCGACTTTGAGCAGTTCCACGGTGTCCGGCGTGGTGCGGTTGGTGACCTGAAGCTGAATATCCGGATATTCCGAATGGAACTTTTCAAGATACGGCAGCAGGAAATATTGGCACAGCGTGTCGCTTGCGCCTATCATAAGGCCGCCGGACTGCAGCGTGCGCATGCGGTTCAGCTTATCCTCCGCCGCGGCAATGAGGCTTACGGCCTTATCGGCATAGCTGTACAGCATCCTTCCTTCGCTGGTAAGCGATATGCCGCGGCTGGTGCGGGTGAACAGGGTGCAGCCCAATGTGTACTCAAGCCTGTGCATGGACTGGCTTATTGCGGGCTGGCTAACGTAAAGCTCCCGCGCGGCATGGGAAAGGCTTCCGCAGCGCGCAACGGTGCAGAATATGCTGTATAGATCAAGATCGGTAGGCATAGTATGCTTCCTCCATCTTTCAGGGTATTGCATTTGATTATACATACCATCGCACCATAATGCAATAAGTTTTTCTAATATTAATGCAATATTCTGTATTAGATGGTATAATGGGGCAAAAGCGCATCAAACGCAGGGAGGAAATTCAAATGGAACAGGCCTTACGCTCGTCAACGGGGCTATGCAGCATAAACATTCGCTTCTGGGATGCCGAGCATCAGCCGCCGCGCGCGGTGCTTACCATTATGCACGGCATGGCGGAGCATGTGGACAGATATGACGATTTTGCAGGATTCCTTGCGCAAAACGGCATTGCCGTTGCCGCGGCGGACATGGCATCGCACGGCAAGAGCATAAGCGAAAACGGTATCCGGGGCTATTTTGGGCCGGAAAACGGCTGGGACAGGCTTATCGATGACGCACTCGGCGTGCACAAGGTCATAAAGCAAGCTTATCCCTCTGTTCCCTGCTTCCTTTTGGGCCACAGCATGGGTTCATTCCTTGCGCGTTCATATGCCGCACGGCATGGCGATGATATAGACGCATTCGTATTCTGCGGCACGGCGGGGCACAACCCGGTTATGCCCATCGCCAAGCTGATAGCCAATGCGGAAATAAAGCGCACCGGCGGCGATGTGCCCAGCAAAAAGCTCGATTTGCTGGCATTCGGCGCATACAATAAGCCATTCGAGCAGAGAACGGCATTCGACTGGCTGAGCGCGAATCAGGCCAACGTAGACCGATATATTGCCGACCCCTTGTGCGGCTTCACGTTCACCGCCGCGGCGTTCCGCGATCTGTTCACGGGGCTGAGCGAGGTATCCCGCAAGGATTGGGCCGCGAAGGTGCCAAACCGGCCTATACTGGTAATAGCGGGCGATAAGGACCCCGTAGGCAGCATGGGCAAGGGCCCTACAGAGGTTGCCGGGCGGCTGCTGAACAGCGGCCACGACGTTATATTAAAGCTTTATCCCGGCATGCGGCACGAGATACTCAACGAAACCGGCAAGAAAAAGGTTTGGCAGGATGTGCTGGATTTTCTTAACGCACAGATAGGCTAAGGGGCGGACAATGGCGCATTACGACTGGGCAACGCTATACGAAAAGCTTGAAAGCTGCACGGACTGCGGCCTTTGCAAGGGGCGCACGAACGTGGTTATAGGCGTGGGGAATCCGCAATCCAAAATAATGCTGATAGGCGAAGGCCCCGGGCGGGACGAGGACATACAGGGCTATCCGTTCGTCGGCGCGGCTGGGCAGCTGCTCGACAAGATGCTTGCAGCGATAAGCCTTGACCGCACCAAGGTATATATTGCCAACATAGTGAAATGCCGCCCGCCGCAGAACCGCACCCCGCTTGAGGACGAGGCTATGGCCTGTCTGCCGTATCTTAGGGCGCAGGTGGCGCTGATACAGCCACAGATAATAGTTTGCCTTGGCAAAACGGCAGCCATGTACGTTATAGACCGCGAAATACGCATCACGCGGGACCGCGGCATATGGCGCATGAAGAAGGGCATATGGATGCTGCCCACCTTCCACCCCGCCGCCCTTCTGCGCGACGAAAGCAAAAAGCGCGACGCCTGGCACGATATGCAGTCCCTCAGGGACAAAATAAAGGAGCTTGGGCCGGACGGAGAATAATAAGCATAAAGCAGGAAGCCGGTAGCTTTCTGCTTTTTATTTAGTCCTCAAACAACCCGCATCTGTCCATAAACATCTCGTACTGCCATTCCGGCCCATCCTGGAGCAATTCCAGCAGAGCCTCCTGCAATTCAGCCTTCCTCATCCGCAGTATATAGCCTCCAAGCTTTCGCTCCGCCTCCTCACGGCGTTTCTCTTCTTCCGCCCAATATGCGTTCAGTTCATTTATGTAGTTCTTTGCTTCTTCGGGATATGCCGCAAAATACAGCGCTACCATGTGTTTGCATATTATACGCGGCTTCCCTTCCACATACAGGCATTCGCATTGGCATTTATAAGGATGCTCTTCATCCACATAGACATTGTATTCCTCACCGTTGCTTCCGGCAACCTTGCCGCGCCATTTGTTAGCGCCCGCTCTTTCCACCTGCAGCACCTTTTTGTCCGTATAGTATACGTATCCGCGGTGTGCAGTTTGTCACTTTGTAATAGAAATAATGCTCATTGTTTTGTTCCCCATTTAGCCAGCTTTGTATTTTAATTATACTTCACCTGTGCTGTTATGCACAAGTATAAATGCCCCTCTCTTGCATTGTGTTTTACACTCCCCTCATATTCCCCAATTTTCGCGCATATTCTTAGCATACCTTAGCTTTTACGGGAGGTACTTTGAATATGTTCGGATGGTTTGTACGGCTTGTTTCGCGGCTGTTTTTCTTTACGGGGTATGTTGGGCTGAACAGCTCCTTTCCGGATCCGCTTCCGGCGGAGGAGGAGCGCCGCTGCCTTGAGGCCATGGCACAGGGCGATGAGCTTGCGCGCGAAAAGCTGATAGAGCACAATCTAAGGCTTGTTGCACACATCGCGAAGAAGTACGCCTCCCCCAAGCGGGACAGCGACGATTTGATATCCATCGGCACGGTGGGGCTTATAAAGGCCGTGTCCACGTTCAACACATCAAAGAGCAAAACGCTCGCCGCTTATGCGGCAAGGTGTATAGAAAATGCTATACTATCGCAGCGGAACAAATGGCGGTTGAGGTGGCGGAACGGGTGTCTTTTGAGGCAAAATGGCGCCTGCTGGCGCAAGTGGGAGTCCGCTGCTATATTTTGCTTTCCAATGTATCGGGTGCGGTAAAAGTAGCCCCGCTGCAAATTCTTCAGTTTCCAGTGGTGCTGCCACACAAGTTTCAGGACGCAGAAAAGTTCAATTTGCAGTTCCCGGACTTCTCAGAAATCACCAAAACAGCGGACAAGCTGCGCTGGCTTCGCTACCAGAAAGGTCTGCGCCAGAGAGATGTTGCAGACTACGCCGGGATAGACCGGAGTACCTATGTCCACTATGAAGAATATGGAAAAGACCTCTATCCGCCGGAGCACATGGAGAAAATCGCGCAGCTTTTTGAAGTGCCGGTCGATATGCTTCTGGATGACTACAATCTATTTCTGAGAAATGGTCAGGGTGAGCAGATCAAGGCGATCCGAACGAAACTGGGGCTGACGCAAAAACAATATGCGGACAAGCTGGGCGTCAGCCTTGGAAATCTCAAGCATTGGGAGCAAAACCGCAAGCAGATATTCAAATCCACGTGGGAGAAGTATTTCAAGCAGGTCTTGAAAAATGTGAATAATTCTGATAGAATTATCGTAGAATAATTTAGGAGGTGTTGACCCGTGATTATCAAATCTTCGACCGCACTTCGCAATGACTATGGCATGATTTCTGATCTGGCGCATGATGAAGCGGAACCCATCTATATCACCAAAAACGGCGAGGGCGATCTTGTCGTGATGAGCATTGAAGCCTTTGAACAGCGTGAAGAAACCTTAAAGCTGCGCGCAAAGCTGGAGGCAGCGGAGGCATCCCGACTCTCCGGCGCACCCACCTATACGCTGGAGGAATCCAGAAAACGGCTGGAGGCGATCTATCAGCGTGGCTAATCTTGTGATTCTGGAACCTGCCCAGCGGGAGCTTGAAGAAATCGCACAGCTCCATATGAACCTTGTTGGACCTAACTCGGCACGGAATATCACCGATCTGATTTTGGATACGCTTTCCCGTCTGGAAATGTTCCCGCTGTCCGACCATATCCCGCAGGACAAGGAACTGCGAAACGGAGGATACCGCTATGTGATTGCGGGAAAGTATATCTGCGTGTATCGGCTGATTGCTGAAACGGTCTATGTCTACCATATCGCCCACGGTGCAAGCAATTATCCCACACTGTTTAAGAGACTTCTGAAAGAAGAAAAGCAATAACGATCCATATGAAAAACGAGCAGACCGGCTGTTGAGGACGGTCTGCTCGTTTGCTATGTATTATTGCTGTGCTTTCAGATGCTTCATGGCGGCGTCTACCAGTTCCAGCTTCTGCTCCGTGGAGCAGGGCAGCTTCTGGATGGATTTCAGCGCCTGCTCGGACTGGAACTTCGCCAGCTCCTGCCCAAGCTCCTGCTGCGCCTGCTTTGATTTCGGGAAGATCAGAAATACTTCCATGGCTGCCCTCCTTTCCAGAGCGTTTTCTGCTTCAATCTATGCGTGTGTTCCGGCTGCTATGTAGACAAATAGAACTCGATTTCGCGGCTGCGAGGGAAATCGTATTACCACGCGGCTTTAGCGGTGCGGGAATGCTTGCAGTTCAAGGGCTTTTCGCCCCCAAATTGTCTACGCCCGAGCGCCGTTTGCGGGCGGATTTCGCCTTCTGCTGGCGGTGAACCTCCTTGGCGCAGGCGGGGCAGTATTTTGTCCTGCCGGAGCGGGCGAGAATGCCCTTGCCGCAGGCTTCGCAACGGCGGAGCTTCTTGGGGCTGAGGATAGATTGTTCCAGCTTGGACTGCTGGGGCAGTACGGCGCGGCGAAACCACCGGCAAAGCAGACTTCGGGAGATGTGTTGCGGACAGACGCCGTCCAACAGCAGGCAGTCGCCATCCAAGAAGTTGCAGCAGCGCTTTGTAAGACCGCGCACGCTGCGGAGCTGCCCCGG
>ERZ779869.1267-NODE-1267-length-24148-cov-3.260325_pt1 | contig 24148 bp, 16 predicted proteins | sample MGYA00511557_ERZ779869 | MGnify/ENA primary metagenome ERZ779869 (study PRJEB29588, sample SAMEA2154620) | human gut metagenome | biome: human gut; feature: human-associated habitat; material: faeces | place: Denmark | collected 2008/2010 ... | reverse complement strand
TTTTTTTGCATACAGCATAACTGATGCATCATATCCGTATTATTACCAGACAGCAGTGTAAGCAATTCCACATGATAAACCGGATAGCCTTCCGGAAAATCTGCAAGTCTTCCCTGCGGATGATAAAACAGATCCATCACACGTTCCTGCATTACCTGATGCTGTTCTACTGTCAAAGCCTGTGTATCTTCCAGCGATATCATCATTACCACATGAAATCCCTGCTGGTAGTATTTATAAAAAACGCCGATATTTTCCGGCTGTACCCTGCAAAACCGGTAACCTTCTGTAAGTATTGCCTGTTCTATCTCTCTGTTCATATATTTGCCCTCTGATTTAATTATAGCCGTATTTATTGTGCATGTTTTCCACACATAATATGAACTCGCTAAAGTTCATTATAACGTAGCAAAAAAAGATTGCAAATATGTATGTCTTTTTATTTTCTTAAATAAATCTAAACTTTTCGTCCGCAAACATAACCGTTTCCTGCGCCTGAAGGCTCATTTTTACCCTGCAATTCAGTAACTCTCCGCCTACCATGGTCCCATTGGAAGAATTAAGATCCTCTATAAAGTAAACCTCCCCTTTTCTGGTGATCCGCGCATGATGCCTGCTCACTGTTCCACTCGGTATCACACCATCACAATCCAATTCACTTCCTATAATATATGGGGTATGATCTATCGAAAGTTCACTGCAGGTGCCATTTCCTTCATATTTTAGTATTCCATATTCCTTTTTGGCTAGATCAGCAAGTAAAACAGTTGGATTCTGCTGGTGCATGTTAATTTCTGGTTCCGGTTCAAATACAAATGGCTCCACTTTTTTCTCCGGTATTTTTCCCCCTTGTAATAATTTACGGATCCTTCCAAATATGTTCTGCTCTTTTTGCTGCCACAAACGCAGGATCCCTTTTTTCTTATTTTCCACAGGAATCGACATATACTCAGACTCCTCTTCCTTCCACACCGTCTCTGTAATTTTTTCTGGTACATCCTCTGTATATTCAGCCTTTCTCAGTATCTTTTTTATTTCTGCAATATCCTCTTCATACAGCTTACCCGTTTCATTTGCTTTCTTAGCATACTGATTGAGATTATTACTAATCCTTGCATGTAAAGATATTACCCGGTTCAAATCAGGCCATTCAGGGATTATTACATACCCGTTTATCGCCATCTTCCTGATATACGCACTCATATTTTGAACTCCGGCTTCCTTCATCCGATCATGCAGTATTTCCACCTCCTCCGGTTTAAATTTTACATAAATACCTTTTGAATACTCTTTCACTTTGCATTTCCTCCACTCTTTTTACTTTGTTTTTTAGAAATCACTCTATCAGGGCATTTAATGACTTTCTAAAAATAGGCAACAAAAAAGCAACCGATGTTACTCGATTGCCATGCTGCTACTTTTACAAGACTATATGCGTCCAAAAATTTGTTAATATTGTACAAACATTTTTGTGAATAATTCTGTTCATTTTCCATTATAAAATAATAATTGACTTTTTAGAAATAGCCGTTCTCAGATTTTCCACAAAATTAGAAAAAGCCCAACCCCAAAGGGGTTGAGCTCCATTTGTGCATTCATATTCTCTGTTTTTGGGTATAAAATCTCCGCCATCAAATGTAGAATATTAGTTCTGTTTTGTCAAGTCCCACTTACAGTAAACTCCTCTAAAAGATATAGGATTTTGTTATGAAATTCTTTGCTAATCCATCCTTACCACACGATTAAACTTCTCTGCACCTGTCATTCTATGCGAAACCATAATTACTGTTTTTTCCTTCATAAATACGCTCATCGCTTCAAGTACTGCATTTTCACTATATGTATCTAATGCCGATGAAGGTTCATCCATCAAAACAATAGGTGCTTCTTTCATAAATGCTCTTGCAATTGCTATCCTTTGACGCTGACCACCAGACAAATTAGTTCCACCTGCTGTTACTTTTGTATTATATCCATCCGACAAATGTTCAATAAACTTGTCAGCATACGCCTCCTTTGCCGCAACAAGAATCATATCCATTGAAGGGGCATTCTCCCCATTCCAGCCAAATGCAATATTTTCTGCAACTGTCCCCTCAAACAAATAGCAATCCTGTGGAACATATGTAATTATGTTTCTTAATTCATCCAATTCATATTCATTTATATCTTTGCCATAAATTTTAATCTTTTCATTTTCAACTGGGTAAAATCCCTGCATAAGCTTAAGCAATGTGCTTTTTCCGCATCCAGATTCTCCAGTTATCATAATCTTTTCACCTGCACTTATCTGCATTTTTCTGCAGCACAGTTGAGTACAATCTTTGCTTTTATCTTTTAATTCATCATTTTCATTGTACGAAAATTGCAAATCAGATATTTCAAGGACTGGCTGACCTTCCCCGAATACATCGCTATTTTCACCTTTAAGCTCTTTTTTCCCAGACTTCTCATCAGTGAACCAATTTATCTGTTCTTCCATGTCTAGTTCCATAAAATCAAACACATGGCTGGCACGAACCATTGATGTTGTCAATGCCGATATAGAGCCTCCTAGTCTCTGCATAGCATTACTTACGCTCATTTGCAAGGTAACCACCGCCATAACTGTACCAAAATCAAGAGTCCCTTCTGAAACAAGTACAGCCCCAGCAATAATTGTTCCAAAACTTCCAATAACGCCTAACAAAAAAGCTGTCATTTCAAATGAGGCTTCCACCTTAACTCTGGATTTTTCTAATTGAAAAGCCTCTTCACATTCCTCATAAAAATGATTTAAAACTATCTTAACTCCCGAACTCATTTTTAATGTTACAAACCCTGCTATGATATTGCTTAATAATATAGATAATTTCGTTGATTTCTTTTGCACCATTTTCGCATATTTCTTAATTGATTTATTGATTTTAACAGAAACAAATGCTGTAAAAGCACATATAATCAATGATATTCCCATCAATATCGGACTATAAAAACACATCGTAATAATAGCGGAAGCAACCATCACAATCTTTCCCAACACCCAATAGATATGTGAAAACCACGAATCTTTCAACGAATTCGCATCCCAGTTTAACGTCTTTATTGCATCCGCACTATGCGTACTTTTGAAAAAATCCATATTCATAGACAATAGTTTCTCATAGAGCTTTAACTTCAATTCATAAACCATTTTACGAACCAGCTTTATTTGAAAATACCTTAGATATGGAAAAAGACACTTTAATATTACAATGATTACACTTGCAATCACTGCTGTGCGAAACAGTTCAATATTCTGAAATTCAATAGCATTGATAATTCTTTTCGTCACATATGAATAAAGTATCTGCAAAAAAGATTCTATTATCAATGTTGCTATAAGAATAAACCAGTATGTAAAACTATTTTTTCCCATATACGATAAAAATCTTTTTAAATCTTTCATGGCAATTATTCTATCTCCTCTCGACTGTAATCCTGATACATCTGATAATATCTTCCCTGCTGATTTAGTAACTCCTTATGCGTTCCTTGTTCTACAATCCTGCCATGTTCTAATACATAAATCCTGTCATAATTTTTAATGGTATTAAGTCTATGTGCCACTGCAATAACAGTATGATTCCTCGATACCTCATCAAATGTATTACAAATATTTTTTTCTGTTTCTAAGTCAAGAGCAGATGTCGGTTCATCAAGTAAAAGAATTGGTGCATTCTTTACAATTGCTCTTGCAATGGTAAGTCTCTGTCTTTGCCCACCAGACAGATTATTTCCTTTTTCCGCAAGAATTGTATCGATTCCTTCTGGCAATTCTTTAATAAATTTCTCACAACCGGACATTTTTAGTGCCAATATTATATCTTCAGTTCTGACATCAGGATTCCCTATCCTGATATTGTCCGCAATTGACACTGGAAACAATGTTGTCTCCTGTGAAATAAGAGCCAATTCATTACGGATTTCATTAGGTGTGAAATTATAATAATCTATTCCCTGATAGAATATTTTTTCCTTTTCCATTGATATTTGTCTTGAAATGAGTTTTATAATCGTGCTTTTTCCACTTCCGCTTTCTCCTACAAAAGCTATTCTTTCCCCCTTTCTCACATTAAAACTTACATTTACCAAAACATTTTCCTGTCCATATCCAAAAGTAACATCTTTAAAACTAATTATAGGAGAATCTGCCATATCATTATAATTACTGGCGCCTGTTAATACATTTTTTTCCGGCCGGATATCAATAACCTCAAACACTCTTGATACAGAAACCAATGCCGTCTGCGAACGGACAACTAACTGATAACATCTTGATAATGGCTCTATCAATTTTTTAATTGTACTTATATACGCAATCAGTACACCCATTGTAATAGCATTATTAAACACCAGCACACCACCAACACATATAGCAATTGCCATCGGTACCTCTTGTATTGCTCTTGAAATTGGTTCAAGATTATACTGAGCAAGATCATTTTCTTTTGACGTTTTAAATGTTTTATAAAGGGCTACTTCATATCTATCCATCATTTTCTTTTGAAGATTATACGACTTTATTACTTCCGCGCCCGCAAATGCTTCTTCTACATTATTATTGGTAAGCCCCAGTTCTTTTGCATACTGAAATTGACGAAGTTTTATGGGCTTTAATAATTTCACATTTAAAGGCACCATAACCGCCAATGGAAATAAACATATTACTGCCAACGGAGCATTCATAATAAAGAGATATACGGAATATACAACTGTAAGAATAGGTACATACATGCAATCTTTAAAATACCCCGACATAAAACCAGCAAGTCCCTCAATATCTTCTGTCACTCTCTCCATCAAATCACCATAATTGCATTGATTGATATACTCTGGGGAAGCTTTCATCAATGAATCCACTGCATCATTTCTAAGCTTCTTTAATAACCCAACTCCAACAAATCCTGTCATTGAAACAACCATATAATTCGATGCAATGCCAACACCTATCACAATTAACATTTTCAAAATAATATTCTGGACTTCCTGCATCAGATTCCCTATTGAAATACATTCTATTATCTGCCTTAAAATATCAATAATAAAAACTGTAGCTATTGATGCTGTCACGCTGGAAATGGCAGCTATTGTGATTTGCCCACAATAATCCTTACTGTACACTAATAATCTTTTCATATAGACATCATTCTCCTTATGTTTTATACTATATGCAAGTATATCTTATGTACTATAGGCTTTCAATCGCATATACGCAGTAGATATTTATACTTTTTACAATTCAAAATTGCATATAGTGTATTTAATATTTCATTTTTATAAGGAGATTTGTATGCCTCATACTGATAGACATAAAGAGAGAGAAATTCCAATTGAATTTGATTTTTACAATACACTGGAATCATTACCAATGAATAACAGGTGTACTATCATTATGTTTTCTTGTGGAAATGCAACTATTAAAATCAATAATCATATTCAAACAGTTACATCTCCAGCTGTACTATGTATATCCCAATACGACAATTTTCAATGCCTGGAACATACACATTTAAGTGCCAAGGCATTTCATTTTGATCCTTGGTACATAAAAGCATGTTTAAAATTTGAAAATCTTGATGATTCAGTTTTAATTGATAAACAATATGTTTACGATAGAAATATGCTTTATATGTTCACAAAACATTATAGAAATTTTCAGGGTATTTTTAACTTAACGCCCCAGCAATATGTTCACCTTAATGAGCTTATGCTTATGATTGGAGCTGAAACATATGCCCAGAGCGATGACTACTGGACTTGCCGTATCAGAAGAATGCTTCGCCAAACACTTAACTGCATATTTGACATATATGTAGACCAGTGCAAGTTAAAATTCTATGAGCTGTCCGAGAATACCAATCCAGTCACAACCTGCACCGATTACATTCATGCCAATTACCAAAATGATATTACATTGAGCTTTCTATGCGAGCTTGTTCACTTAAATCGAACCACACTTAACCAGCGTTTCAAACAACAGCTCAACTGTACCTGCATTGAATACCTGCTTCATTATCGTCTTAAGATATCACAGGAATTACTATCGAACACGAATCTTAAGATTGATGATATCGCTAATCAATGCGGTTTTAAGTATGGCTCATACTTCAATCGGCAATTTACAAAATGTCTTGGAATTTCACCATCGGAATTCAGAAAGAATCCTACGGGATATAGCATGTTTGAGGGAGATAAAGTCATGAAATTATAACCATTGAGGTCAGAAAGCCACTGGGGTCAGGAACCAACGGCCCTTTTGTTGGATCCGCTAGCTCACTTACTGTCCCCAGTGGCTATTCTTCCATTGCAAAACACGCTCTATTTTTCTATTTCAAAAACGCTGAAATTCTCGAACCATCATGATATCCTTTTTCTCCTGATCCTCCTTGTTACCAACGATAGCAATATAGTTCTTTACATTTTCAAATTTTCCATAATGAACCATAAAAGAATCAAAACATTTTGGTTCATCATAAAAAACTTGTATCGCCAGCTTGCTTTCTGCATTGATAGCATTTACAAATGCGTTAATTTCTTCTCTCTTTGAGTGGTCAATCACCTGATTCTTATACTGTCTTACGCTGTGTCTTTCTTTCATGATCGCTACTATATCCATTACCATATCCTCACTTTCGTTTAATTGATCAAATCAATTATATCATATCTTTCCGTAAAAAATTCAATGGTAAAAAAAATCGCGACCATTAAACCAGCGAAAAATATAGTTTTTATCGACAAACACTTGCAAAAATAGCAAACCCGTGATATTCTCATGACAGAAAGGAACACTTTAAGGTACAAAAGAAAAACACTGGATAACGCAAAATACATCAGATAAGTACCGAAATTCGGGTATTACATAAAATGGAGGACTTATTGATGAACGATAACTCAGAAACTGTACAATTGCTGCCCCTGACTTCTGATATCGTATTTAAGCAGGTATTCGGTCAGGAAGAGAGTAAGCCAATTCTTCGGGTATTTTTAAACGACGTTCTTGGATTAGATATTCAATCTGCTGAGCAGATCACTCTTTTAAATCCAATCATTGATCCGAAATATATTGATGATAAAATGTGCATACTGGATATAAGAGTTCTGTTAGCGAATCGAAGCCTTATTGACATCGAAATCCAAGTACTGAATCGTCACAACATGGAGCAACGCGCACTGTATTATACTTGTCAACTTTGTACAGAACAATTGCATACCGGAGATGATTATTCAAAAACTGCACCAGTCTACGGATTAAATCTGTTGTGTTTCGACTTATACGAAGATTCCCGTTACTACAGAAGCTTTATTCTTAAGGATGAAGAAACAAACGAAACTTACAGACAAAATTTTAAGATTGCATTTTTTGAGTTACGCAAAGCAGTCAATGAATTATCTAAAACAAAAGAAGTTGAAACTCTTAATCTTTCTGGCTTAACTGCGCGAGATCAGTGGGCACTATTTATCAACTCTGATCAAAAGGAGGTGTATGAAAAATTGGTTGAAGAAAGCAAAACATTTGAGGAAGCATATGAGCGTCTGAAAAAAGCCAGCAGCGATGAAACATTAATGGCTATGTATCGAAATCGTGAAAAAGCAATCCGTGACTGGAATGATTCCATAAATTCAGCTAGAAAAGACGGTGAACAGCGTGTTAATGCGCTTTATGAGAAATTATTACAAGAAAATAGAGGATCTGAAATTCCAAAAGCGATTGCAGATCCAACATTTCGAGCTAAACTATTTAATGAATACGGAATTTAAATAGATTCTGCAAAAAAGACTGGATCTTGCTTCAAAGCAAAATCCAGTCTTTTTATATTCTAAAAATTTATTTTTCTAAATGCAAATACACATTATATCGCTCTTGTGTACTCCTTCAGCCACTCATTCTCCTCTGGTGTCATGTATGGAGAAATCTTCTCATAAACCATCTTATGATAGTCGTTGAGCTGCTTTACATCCTCTGCATTTAAATACTGCTTGTCAATACCGTCAAGGTCAATCGGAACATATGTAATGTTCTCAAAGCCCATAAACTGACCATACTGGTTCTTCTCACCCTTAAAGCAGATAAGCTCATTCTCAGTGCGGATTCCGTACTGATCCTGTAAATAGATACCTGGCTCATCTGTTGTTATCATGCCTGCCTCAAATGGATTGTCAAAGCCTGGACGATACTGCCAGCGGAAGCTGTTTGGTCCCTCATGAACGTTTAACAGATAGCCTACGCCATGACCTGTTCCACACTGATAGTCAAGATTCTCCTTCCAGATTGGCTCACGGCAGATTACGTCAAGACTGATGCCGTTGCAGCCGTAAAGAAATTTCACATTTGCCAGATTCAGGTTACTCTTAACTACCATGGTGAAGTGCTTTTTCTGGATATCAGAAATTGGTCCTAACACGAATGTTCTTGTAATATCTGTTGTTCCAGTGTCGTAATGACCGCCTGAATCAACTAAAAGCATACCCTGTGGCTCTAGCTTTGCTGCCGTATCCGGCTCTGCCTTATAATGCATCATTGCTGCATTTGCATTATAACCTGCAATTGTATCAAAGCTAATATCACGATATCCTTCCATCTGCTCACGAAGACTTTGCAGATAGTCTGATACACTAACCTCATCCATCGGAATCTTTCCGACATTCTTCTTTAACCAATACATAAACTTAGTTACGGCAATACCGTCAAGAAGATGAGCCTTTCTTGTATTTTCAAGCTCAATCTCGTTCTTGATAGCTTTCATCAGCTGAGATGGATTTGCCTTGCTTACAATATGAACAGTCTCAGACAGTGCATTTGTGATGCGATAATTTACCTTTCTCTTATCAAGAAGAACGGTGCTGTGCTCAGGAATAGTCGCTGCATATGCATAGACGTCCTCATATGGGCGAATGGTAATGCCGCACTCTGCTGCCATCTCTTTAACTGCATCACTTAATGCATTCTCCTCAACAAACCACATTGCATCTTCTTTTCCGATTACAAGGAAAGAAAGCACAACAGGAACGTGTGGAATGTCATTTCCTCTGACATTTAAGATCCATGCGATATCATCAAGTGTACTGATGATGTGATACTGTGCCTCTTCCTTTTCCATCTGCTCACGGACACGTGCAAGCTTAGAAGCAGTTGCTTCACCATTAAATTCGTCCTTTAAAACATCGGCTGGCTGATGAACAAGTGCCGGGCGATCTGTCCACACCTCATCTAAAAGATCCTTGTCAATCTTAAGACTTCCATGCTTCTTTGCTGCGATCTTTGCAAACTCCTTTGCATCATTTGTGTTGACTACTCTTGCGTCAAAACCGATGCACTGTCCTTCCTGCAGCTTTTCACCTAAATACTGCATAACAGTCGGAACACCTTCCTGTCCCATCTTCATAAGGCCAAAGCCTGATCCTTCAATCTGGGCTGCCGCCTGAATAAAGTAGCGTCCGTCTGTCCAAAGCCATGCTTCTTCCTGTCCAATAACTGCTACACCTGCAGAGCCGGTAAAGCCAGTTATAAACTTTCTTGCCTTGAAGTACTCTACCACATATTCAGACTCATGAAAATCTGCTGTTGGAATGTAGTAATAATCAATTCCCTCTCTCTTCATGATTGCCCGCAACGCGGTAATTCGTTTGCTGTCCATTTTTTCTCCTTTTTCCTTTGCGTCTGTCCGTTCTCATTATTACAATCGGTCAATTTAGCCGATTCTTACTTATTATTTTTGTCTTCAGCCTCTGCATGAAGCCGTGTTAGATGCTGCACAATCGTTCTTTCATATCCATTCTCAGATGGGCGATAAAAATGCTCATTTTCCATGGTATCAGGCAGATACTGCTGTTTCACATAATGGTTTTTATAATCGTGCGCATACTTATATCCGTCTCCATGACCAAGCTTTCCTGCACTCTTATAGTGTGTATCCTGCAAATGTGACGGCACTGGCGGTGTCTTATGATTCTGTACATAATTCATCGCCTCTGAAATTGCCATATACGCAGCATTGCTCTTTGGTGCACATGCCACATAAGTAGCAGCATGTGACAATATAATCTGCGCTTCTGGCATACCAATACGCTCAATGGCCTGAGAAGCCGCAACTGCTACGACAAGTGCCTGAGGATCAGCATTTCCCACATCCTCCGATGCACAAATCATGATACGACGTGCTATAAAGCGGATATCTTCACCTGCATACAGCATACGCGCCAGATAATAAACTGCAGCATCAGGATCAGAGCCACGCATACTTTTAATAAATGCACTGATCGTATCATAATGATTATCGCCGCTCTTATCGTAACGCACAGCACGCTTTTGAATACATTCCTGCGCCGTATCAAGCGTGATATGAATCATTCCATCGTCAGAGCGGTCCGTCGTCAGCACAGCAAGCTCAATGCCATTTAATGCGGCGCGTGCATCACCGTTTGCAGCATCACTTAAAAATTCAGCGGCATCATCATCAAGCATAGCATGATAGCTTCCCATACCACGCACAGGATCGCTCACGGCACGCTTAATCAGCTCTTTGATGTCTTCCTTTTCCAAATTGTGCAGCTCAAAAATAATGGATCTGGAAATCAGAGCTGGATTTACCTCAAAATATGGGTTTTCTGTCGTTGCGCCAATCAAAATGATTGTTCCATCCTCTACAAATGGCAGCAGATAATCCTGCTGTCCTTTATTAAAACGATGAATCTCATCAATAAAAAGAATAGTCCTGCGTCCGTACATTCCCTGAAGGTCTTTTGCACGCTTTACTACGTCCTCCATATCTTTTTTTCCGGCTACAGTTGCATTAAGCTGTGTAAACTCAGAGCTTGTCGTATTGGCGATCACCATCGCAAGCGTTGTCTTTCCTGTTCCTGGCGGACCATAAAAAATAACGGAGCTAAGCTTATCTGCCTTAATTGCGCGGTACAGCATCGTATTCTTCCCGATGATATGCTTTTGACCAACAACTTCATCAAGTGTTTTTGGACGCATACGCGACGCAAGCGGTGATTCCTTTTGCTGAGTTTCTCTCATATAATCAAATAAATCCATACTCATTGTCCTGTCCATCTCTTACTATTCACGGTGGAGACTGGCAAATCACTTTGCAAGTTTCTTTGTGAACTGTATCCAATCTTAGCACGTTTAGCAGCAAAAAACAACTATGCAAACAGCAATTCCTCAACAGTAACAAATTCATATCCCTGACGCTGCAATTCATCAATCACAATAAAGGCAGCCTGCACACTTGTCTTATAAATATCATGCAATAAAATAATATCCCCCGGCTTAACCTGACGCAAAATATCTGCTGCGATCTGTTTCGTATCTGTGCGCTTCCAGTCAAGCGGATCAACATCCCAGTAAACTGCAATCATATTTTGCGGACAATCTTTTTTATGATCCCATTCTCCATACGGTGGTCTTAAGTAAATAACTTCCTGCCCTGTAATCTCCTTAATTACATCATTTGCTGCCTTTACCTGTGAACATGCCTGACTGCTGCTTAACATATTCAGCTGAACATGACTATATGTATGATTTCCAATTAAGTGACCTTCATCACTCATACGGCAAATCAACTCTGGATTTTGCTCTGCCTTCTCACCAATCACAAAAAAGGTGGCACGCACTTTTCTTGCCTTAAGCCCATCAAGCAGTAACGCTGTTGTCTTAGCATCCGGACCATCATCAAATGTAATAGCAACCTTTTTTTCGTCCCTCTGCCAGACGATTTGCTCAGACTCTCCTGCTGCCAATACATAAAAGCAACAGGAAATAAGTACTGCTACGGACAAGAGCATTACTATACTCCGCATTTTATTTACTTGTGTTCCGTATATTTTTGACTGTTTGGACATACCAGACTCTTTCTTTATGTCTTACCTATTTTTATGTCACATTCAAGTTTCTAATGCATTGCACTCGAACCATTTGCCTAGATATTGGTACACATACAAAAAGGCACACCAGCCTTCTAAGCTGATGTGCCAATTTAAAAGCAAAATTACTGTGCCTTCTGCATCTGAACCTGAGGTTCTTGAGTCTCTGCTTCGGAAGAACCCTCCTCTGTATCTGCCTCAGTCGTATCAGTAATAGTTGAACGATCTGCCAGTGTTACAGTAATCTGAGTCTCTGTATACTGGTTGCCGTTTGGTCTTTGGACTGTGATTGTAACACTCTCACCTGCTGCGTAGTAAGAAAGTGCAGATCTAAGTGTTTCAAAACTAGATACCTTCTGTCCATCAACTGCGGTAATGATATCATTCAGCTGCAGTCCCGCATCAGATGCCGGGCTTCCCTCTGTGATCTTCGTTACCATTGCGCCTTCTGGCATACCAAATCTCTGTACATACTCAGTCGGTACGTCAACGCCCTGAATGCCAAGATAACCTCTCTGATCCTCATCTATCTGAACCTTTGTCTTCTGATTCATCATGTTGTTGATCAGATCCTCTACGGAAGAAATCGGAATTGCATATCCCATGCCCTCTACGCCTTCACCTGAGCTCTTTGCAGAGTTAATTCCAATCAAATGACCATTTGCATCAAACAGTCCGCCGCCGCTGTTACCAGCATTGATAGCCGCATCAATCTGCATCATACTTCTTGTTACATTATCATCAGATGTAGTTACGTCCTTGTTAAGTGCACTTACATGACCAAATGTAGTAGTCTGACCAAGACCAAGGGCATTTCCGATTGCCATTACACCCTGACCAACCTTAACACCATCAGAATTGTCAATAGTAGCAACAGAAATTGCATTTAAGGTATCCTCTGGAATGTCCGACAGCTTTACTGCCAAAACTGCGATATCTGCATCAGAATCAGCACCCTTTAAGTTTGCCTCAACCTCAGTTCCATCAACAAATGTGACTTTTCTTTCCTTGGTGGAAGCTGTATAGCTGTAATACATTGTGTTGCCTGATTTGTCATATACAGCAACATGGTTATTTGTGACAATCAGAAGCTCATCCTCTGTCTTTCCGATAATTACACCTGAACCATATGCCTCAGACTCCTGTGTTGATGTCTGATTCTGATTCTGACCATTTCCATAGAAGAAATTAAAGAGATCCGAACCACCGTTTGATGTACTGGTAACTTCAATTACATTTGTTACAGAAACAACCTGCGGCAGGCACTGTGCGGCCAGATCTGAATAATCAGTAAGGGAAGATGCCACAATATCAGGTGTTGTCTCATCCTTTGAAAGATTCATTGTGGATGCTGCCTGAACGGTATTTTCCGTGTTCTGAGTCAAAAGTGATCCGCCCCAGAAGCTTCCGCCAATAACTGCAACACCTGCAAGAACTGCTGCTGCTTTGTGCAGATTTCTTCTTGACTTATTTTGTCTTCTCTGCTTTCTATTTCCTTTATTTTCATTATTGCTGTCATAATTAAAATTGGTTTCTGGATACATCATAATAGAACCTCCTATATAATAAGCCTTACATTTAGCTTGGCTTTGTTTCTTTGTTATGTCTATATACTATCAATGATCTGTGTTTAAATTGTGTACTTTTCTTTAAGCATTCGTGAAAAAAGCCCTGCATACCACATATTTGTGATATACAAGGCTTTTTAACTTTATATCGTTTCTGTATTTACTGTCCGACTCCAAATGCTTTCTGAATGGTATAGCTAATGTCTTTTACTGTCTGAGATGGTTCATATCCATCATCGCCAAACAAATATGTGTGAAGCTTCTTTACATCTCCTGCCAAATCAGTGCAGACTAATGAATCCTTTACACCAAAGACACCAAGCGTTCCAAGTGTCAGATCATACGTATATGGAAATCCCTCTGTATCAATAATACTATAGCTATTTACATCTGCTGCCAGAGCAAATAATTCATCATTTGACAGCGTTGTATTGATATTTGGACACGCATAGCGCACTGCTGTAAGAAGCGCTGACGGTGATGCTACCTTTGCCTGCTGAAGCATCTTATCGATTACTTCACGCTGACGGCTTGTTCTTCCCATATCCATACCTGTCGTATAACGGTTACGACAATACGCAACTGCATATACACCATTACAAAGCTGATAACCTGCCTGTGCCAGCTGAGGCTGCCAGATACCTGTTGCCTCCTCGATCTCCGTGATGTAACCTGTAATATATCCCTTTTCAACTTCTTCCGGAGTGATATCAAGATAAATGCCGCCGATCGCATCAATAACACGAATAAGTGCCGCCCAGTTAACTACAACAACATCCTGAATCTGAAGATCAAGATTCATATTGATCATACTGATCATATCAGTGTCGCTTCCCTTTGCAAACTCAGAATTTGCAAGGTCAAATTCATCTCTTGAATACATCTTAAGAAGTGTATCACGATAAATAGACACCAGCTTAACTTCCTTTGTTTTTACATTGATGCTGCAGATCATCATAACGTCAGACTGAACACCATTTCCACCGCCAAGATTAGCCTGATCTCTTGCATCAACACCAACTAATAAAATATTCCAGTAACCATTTACTGTTTCCTGATGACTTAAAATATCATCGACTGTCGTAGCCTGTGTAACCTCACTTACATTGATCACACTTCCAGGCTTTGCAGATGAAGACTCTGGCACACTTTCCTGCTCACCAGATTTTTCAGACTCTTTTTCCTGTTCCTTGCTTTGCGGCTCCGTCGTGGCTGTCTGCGCCTCATCCTGCTGATCATTATCTCCATTATTTGCAAACGTTGCTACGTAAATTTCTTTCTGATTAATTGTTGAACGCTGCATCGTGTTGAGAATACTAACTGCATAACAGCAAATAGAAAGTGCACAGACAAGAAGGAACTCTGTAATTACTAAAAGAGTTCGTCTGACTCTTCTTGCCTTAGCAGCCTTTTTTCTCTGCTGCTCTCTTTTGTTTTTCATTGAGGAACGTTTTTCAGCCATTTTCTTATTATGCCTTTCTGTAGCCTGCCATCTATACAGGTACTATTTTTTTAATATGCATTCTTATTGACAAAGCCTTTAAATACAGTCAAGAATAAAATCCGGATATCAAAGCTGACACTCCAGTTTTCAATGTAGAAAAGATCAAGTTCAATGCGCTTACGAATGGATGTATCTCCTCGAAGACCATTCACCTGTGCCCATCCAGTCATACCTGGACGAACCTGATGCTTAATCATGTAACGTGGAATCTCTTCCTTAAACTTATCGACAAAAAACGGTCGTTCCGGACGCGGACCAATCAGGCTCATATCGCCCTTTAAAACATTAAAGAGCTGTGGAAGCTCATCAATACTTGTTTTCCTTATAAAGCGGCCAACCGGAGTCACTCTCACATCGTTCTTTGTCGTCCATTTGCTTACCTCCTCGGAAGCCTTCTGAACAGTCATTGAACGAAACTTATACATTTTGAATGTACGATTGTGAAGCCCGACACGCTCCTGCTTAAAAATTAGCGGTCCCGGTGAGCTTAACTTTACTGCAATAGCAGCTGCCAGCATAATTGGTGAAAACAAGACTATGCAAAGCAGCGATCCTACAATATCCATCGCACGCTTTATAAATGCATTTCCTGCCTCCATAAGCGGTACATGGCGTATATGGATAAGCGGAAGGCCAAGAAAATCAACCGTATATGGCTTCGTGGAGATTATATCGTTATAATCTGGAACAAACTCGGTGTGAACACCTGATTTCTCACAAACATGAACGATCTCCTCGAGACGGTCGTATTCCTTTAGCTTCAATGTAATGATGATGCTCTCTGCAATATTTTTTGAAAGATATTCCTCCAAAGACTCTATTGGACCAAGAACTGAAATGCCCCTCACTGACTCATTTGTGTGTAAATGATCATCTAAGATACCTAAAATATCATATCCCCACTGCTTATGCGTCAGAACACGTTCAATATAAGCCTCTGCTGCCTGACTGTAACCGACAATCAATACTGGTTTTCGGTTGAAGCGGCTGTTTCCAAGCTTCATCAGGATGAATCGGAATATATTTCTCCAGACAACCATAAATATTGTATTTAAAATGGTCATCCATAAAATCATCATTCGTGAAAAGCCAACAATCCAGTTGTAGCCATCTGTGTTTGAGATTACAAAGAATACGGCAAATAAAATCAATGCACCAATAATATTTACCTTGCCGATTAAAACTGCCTCTTTTCTTCTTCCTGTCATGCGAAACGAACCATATATATGGAAGAACGCATACAGCATCAGATAGCTTATAACAATAATCACAAGCGGCGGCCAGTAATTACGGCTGTCAAAAGGCGCCAGATTATTTTGAAGTGCAAACTGGATCAGATAACTAATCACGTAAGATACGGTCAGCACAATTGCATCAATCACAACACTTACTGCCGTATAGGTTTGTTGTTTTCCTGTATTCATAAAAACCCTTTCAGGAACTGCTTTTTAAGCAGCATGTAAGCCTTTGATAAAGAAAAACTGTCAAAAGCCGTACCTATCATACTTGAAAATTGCCAAAAGTACAACCCCAAATTTCCTGTATTTTGAAATTGTAAGAAAAACGTAACTATTCTGCTTATAGCTTTCGCTTTGCCAGCTCTATAATATACGTAATTGTATTTTCCCACAGTTCCTTTTGTATCTGCCAATAGTTTCGTATATCTCTTCCTCTAAAAAATACCTTTTTACATTTTTTTCTAGTTGAGATTCCTTCCTTTAATCCATCGACATAATCCTTTCCAAAGCCGATCTTCATAAAGAAACACCATTTTACAAAATATCCTGCTGCCAATGACGGTGCATTTAAAATAAGCTGTGGCAGCGGCATATTCTTATAGTTGACATACACTGAATTTCGTGCAGAAAGCTTTACCTTGAAACTATTATATTTAGAACCGCTTGTTCCACTGCCCACATGGTATACCTTTGCTGTCGGACAATATACATTTCGATATCCCTGAATCTTCGCCCTATAGCCAAGATCCAGATCCTCTAAATACGCAAAATGCAGTTCATCAAATAATCCTACCTTTGCAAACAGTTCTCTTCGGTACATAGCAGCACCTGCACAAGCTGAAAAAACTTCAGCCGGCTCACGATAGTCACCAACTGGCTGACCCACACCTCGCTGAAATGCCCAGCCAAGACAAGTGTAAAGATCACCAGCATCATCCATCTTTTCATGGTCATGAAACTGAATCATCTTGCAGCTTACAGAAAAAATATCATCAGCTGATTCCATTGTCTTTATCAGTTCCTCTACCATCTTCGGGAAGGAACGTGTATCGTTATTTAACAACAGTACATATGGTGTCGTGCACATGCCAATTCCCACATTGACACCTCCGGAAAAGCCAAGATTGTGTCTCATTACTGCAATCTTTACCCACGGATAATGTTCTCTTATATAAGAAACACTGTCATCCTGCGATGCATTGTCAATCACAAGCGTCTCAAAATCCTTGCTTGTCTGACGCTCCAATGAAGAAAGGCAATCATCTAAAAAACGCTTCCCATTATAGTTCGGAATGACAATCGTTACTTTCTTTTCCATTCTGCTACCCATGCCTTTCCACAATTATTTTTTTGGTGCTGAATATTCTCCTCGCGCAATCAGCTGCTGCTTACGCGCTTCTTTTATAGTATGGTTAATTTTGTAATACTCCAGATAAGAAAAATTCGGGTTGTAATATGGATCAATAAAAGTTGACAAAATATCCCACTTTGAATTTAAAAGCATCATCTCGTTTCCAAAACGAATGAAACGCTCTGTCGTATCTTCCATACCTCTTGATTTTGACTCATAGTGGAAAAGTTTTACATCGGCATCATATACAATAAGATAACCAGCTTTTCTTACCTTCAGACAAAAATCAACATCATTAAACGCAACCTGGAACTCATCTTCAAGTCCGCCTACTTCCTCATATACTGATCTTTTTACAAGAAGACATGCTGCTGTAACTGCTGACACATCCTGTGAAGAAATAGCTCTTCCCATGTAACCTGGATCATCCTCATGAATCCCCTTAAAGACATGATCTGCCAGTCCGCCAGCGCCTACCAAAACACCGGCATGCTGAACGGTATGATCATTGTATAACAGTTTTGCACCAACAATACCAACCTCAGGACGCATGCAAAAGCCTAACATACTCTGGAAAATATCAGGTGTTATAAGCTCAACATCATTATTCAGCAGCATGATATAATCACCCTTTGCAAACTTAAAGCCAAAGTTGTTGATTGCAGAGTAATTAAAGCCAGCTTCCCAATACACAACCTTTACGTTGTCATGCTCCTTTTCAATCTTTTCATAGTAAGCAAAAGTTTCCGGCAATACACTATTATTTTCAATGATAATAAACTCATAATTTTGATAGTCAGCACGCTCAAAAAATGAATTTAGGCATACATCTAAATCGTCTGTGTGGTCCTTATTAGGAATCAGGATAGATACAAGCGGTTCTTCTTTTAATGTAAACTTTGTCTGATACCAGCCATCAACGGCACCTTCCTGTGCACGTGCGTTCCATCCAATACGCTTATAATGCGCATTTAATGCTGCCTTTCCTGCATGAATCGCATACATCTTGTTTCCCTGATTTGCTGCGGTCGACTGATTTGAGCAGCGCCAATGATACAAAATGCGCGGACAGTGATAGATTTTTTTAGTGTTCTCCGTCAGACGAAGCACAAAATCATAATCCTGTGCACCGTCAAATTTCTCGTTCAGTCCTCCTACAGTGTCTACAAGTGATTTTCTCACTGCAAGAAAATGGCACATATAATTATTTGCATGGAGCAAATCGATATTAAAATCAGACTTGAAATGCGGATAAAAATAATGAGCTGCATACTCATCTGTCTTATCCTCATCACTGTAGAATACATCAATCGTCTTGTCTTTATTTAGTGCATCCGCATAGCAAAATAGTGCATCTGGCTCCAAAAAGTCATCATGATCCAAAAAAGCAATAAACTCACCTGTTGATGCGGCAATACCAGCATTTGTGTTTTGTGCAATTCCAAGATTTTTTTCAAGACGAATCACCCTGATACGCTTATCTCTCATTGCCCAGTTTTCTAATAGTGATGTCAGATGTACATCCTCTGGAGATGCATTTACAAGACACAGCTCCCAGTTTGCATAGCTTTGGTACATCATAGAACGCACCAAATCCTTTAAAAATTTTGCCGGAGTATGATAAAGCGGAACAACAACAGAGAACTTCGGTGCATACGAAAACTTTGTTTTCCTCTGCTCAAAAAGCTCCTGTCTGCTTACACGCATAATACGAAGCCATGTATCGTAATCCGCATACTCATTTCCTGTCAGCTTCTTTTTCAGCCAAATCAGACTTTTCTTTGTACTTACGTACTGTGCCTTGCTTTCCTTTAAAAACTTTCTTGCTGCAATCAATGCTGGGTTTAATGGAAGGCTCTGCTCAGAAATAACATTTCCCTGTGCATTCTTTTCCTTAAAATAAACTGTTACCAGATGCTGACCATGAAATGGAATCTCAAGAAAGATTCCAACATGGCCTGCCTTTGGATCGCCATATTTAGCAAGACCTACATCTGGTCTTGCTGCCCATGTAACGATTGCATCAACTGGTGTCTTTTTCTCATCGGTAACTGTAATTTCAATTTCATTCTCCGCAACAGATGACACAGCCCAACCAGTTGCAAATATTTTTCCGTTTTTTACAAATATCGAATCAAAACAATATTCCATTGCTTTTCCTTTCGCGTTTGATACCATCCTGCCTTATGGCAGCTTGTAATAACCGTTTTTCAGTGAAAGATTTCTATTGTAATAAGGATCAGTGCCCATTACATGCTTCCACTTATTTTTCATATATTCTGCTTCTCTTGCCAGTCTTGCCTGCTTCTGCGGTGAATCCTCATAGCCTCTTGAACGTGACTCATAATGATACAGATGTGCAAATGCATCATACACAACAAGATATCCTGCCTCGCGAAGCTTCAGACACAGATCAACATCATTGTAGGATACTGCAAGATGCTCGTCCATACCATCAACTTCTTCATACACCTTCTTACGAATAAGAAGACATGCTCCGGTTACTGCAGAAAGATCCTGTGAAAATGAAGCTCGTCCCATATAGCCTGGATCATGCTCTGGGTATTCCAAAAACTGATGGAATGCCACTCCCTCAACACCAACTATAACACCAGCATGCTGGACTGTATCATCCTCATATAACAGCTTTGCACCTACAGCACCTACATCTGATCTTCTTGCATAGCCAACCATGCTTACAAGAAAATCCGGATCAATTACCTGTGTATCGTTATTTAATAAAAGAAGATATTCTCCATTAGCTTTTTTAGCTGCAAAATTTTGAATTGCTGCATAATTAAAGCCATGCTTCTCAGAATGACGTGCATCATCCATCTTCCAGGTCTCTACACGTATGCGCTCATCCTGTTTCTTTAACTTTTCATAATAGTCGAAAGTTGCCTGATCCTCACTATTATTTTCGATAATAAGAATCTCAAAATTTGTATATTCTTTTGTGGCAAGAAGTGATCTCACACAGCGATCAAGATCCTCTATATGGTCTTTATTAGGAATCACAATTGTCACAAGAGGACGCTCTGTATACAGATACGTTGTCTTATAATACCCTGGTAAAAATGTATTGTCAACCTTCGCCTCAATTCCATGACGATCATAATATTCCTGCAGTGCACGCTTTCCAGCCTCAAATGCATATGATTTGCTGTCTGTATTAGCAGAAGTGGAACCCTTATGGCAGCGCCAGCTATAGAGAATCTTTGGAACATGAACAACACTCTTACTCTCATCAATACAGCGAAGCACCAGATCAAAATCCTGCGCACCATCAAAATTCGGGCGGAAACCGCCGACCTTTTTTATAATAGATGTCTTCACTGCAAAAAAGTGACAGATATAATTGTTTGTGTGAAGAAGATCTGGATTATAATCTGACTTAAAATGAGGAAAATAATGAAGCTTTCCTTCCTGATCTACCTTATCCTCATCACTGTATATACAATCAGCATCACCATTTTCATTTATTGCTTTTACAAATTCAAATAAAGCATTCGGTGACAGAAAATCATCATGATCAAGAAGTGCTGTATAGCTACCTGTCGCAAGCGCCAGTGCCTCATTCGTATTTCCTGCAATTCCCAAATTTTTTTCCAATTTACGGTACTTGATTCGTGGCTCTTTGCTCATATATTTACGCACCTGCGCATCAAGTTCTTCATCCTCTGGGCTTCCATTTGCAAGGCACAGCTCCCAATTTTCGTAAGTCTGCTTTTGTACACTTTGAATCATATCATCTAAAAAATCTAGCGGTGTATGATACAGCGGAACAATAATTGAAAACTTCGGATGAAGTGCAAAATGCGTAGTCTTTTCTTTTAGGCGCTTAGCAAACCCTGGATACTGCTTCTCGTACCAGATTGCATATTTTTTTTCCTCTGGTTCAAGATCCATATATTTTTCCTCGAGACAGAAATCTTTAATGCTTTTGGCACGCTGCAGTCGGCGAATACGACCCTTAATGCCATGCTGATAGCGATAAGCAGCCAAAAGACCTGGACAGTCAATAAGCTGCTCTAATACATCCTTTGGATGTTCCTTACTTGTAAATACCGCGTAGCAATTTGTCATTTCACCCGGCTCAAATGAAAATGTAAGACCATATTTGTCAAAGGACGCATCCTGATAAATGACCTGTCCTACATCGGCACGTTTTACGCGGCTTACCTGAACATCAAGGATGCTTCCATCCTCCTTGCGAATGGTAAGACACACCTCATCTCCTGCCATTTCTGGTGCCGCCCATCCAGCACAAGTCACTTTTCCATTCAGATATACCACTGAATCTAACGAACTTCTCATACCAATCCTTTCTGCCCGAAGCTTTGCATCTGTTTTTGTTACAGTCTGTAGGCGTCACACACTTCCTTAACATCGCCAAACATCTTCACCGTATGGTTTTCAAGCCATACAACACGGTTGCACATTTCACGAATCTGATCCAGATTGTGTGATACATATAAAACTGTAGTTCCTCCCGCCATCAATTCCATCATACGTGCGTGGCTCTTTTTCTGGAAATTTTCATCGCCAACAGAAAGGATTTCATCAACGATCAAAATTTCAGGGTTGACAACCGTTGCGATTGAAAAAGCCAGACGCATCAGCATACCTGATGAATAATTTCGAATCGGTGTATTGATAAACTCACCGAGTTCTGAAAATTCCAATATGTCGTTATAGCGTGATTCAAGAAATTCCTTTGAATATCCTAAAACCGCACCGTTTAAATAAATATTTTCCTTTCCGGTCAAATCGTAGTCAAAGCCGGAGCCAAGCTCAAGCATCGGCACAATACCACCTCCGCGATAAACGCTTCCCTCTGTTGGTTTTAAAATTCCGGAAATGATCTTTAAAATTGTACTTTTTCCAGCTCCGTTTCGGCCTATTAAACCGATTACCTCGCCTCTTTTTACATCAAATGACACATTCTTAAGCGCCCAAAAATCCTTATATTCCACCTGGCGCTTAAGCATCTTTGTCACCATCTCCTTAATACTCGTAACCCTGTCGTTTGCCATGCGAAAACGCATAGACACATTTTCGACGCGGATTATGCTGTTATTTTCATCTGCCATTTTTATTAACTATGCCTTTCCATAACCTGCAAAAACCTTCAAAAGCTTTCAAAAGCCTTCGAATTGTAATGATCTTTATAAACTTAGATATACAGTACAAACTGATCCTGCGTCTTTTTAAATACTGTGCCGCCGATTATAATCATGACAAGTGAACAAATCGCACAGATAAAATACTCGCTGATTGCAGGAGAACATCCATCAATAATAATAGTACGTACAAACGTTACATAATGATACAGAGGATTAAACTGCATCACCTTAGCCAGCCATCCTGCACCACTTCTTTCTAGCATACCTGTACTGTAGATGATCGGTGTTGCATACATCCACATGGTAGAAATAACTCCCCACAAAAACTCAACATCATGGAAAAATACCATGAGGCTTGAAAGCAGAAATCCCATGCCAACTGCAAAAGAAATCACAAAAATAAGTGCAAGCGGCAGTAAAAGAATTGACCAGCGAATATACAAACCATTAAACAGACCATAGAAAATCGTAACCAGAAGAAGCGGAACCATTGAAAGCACCATGTTGATGCTTGCAGACAGAACCTTTGTAACCGGATAAATATATTTTGGCACATAAACCTTTGTAATCAAAGATGCATTGCTGATAATTGCACGCATTGCCTGATTACAGCAATCATTAAATCCATTGAAGATTACAATACCGCAAAGCAGGTAAATTGCATAGTGCTGAACACCTGCATCACGCACGCCTAGCAGCTTACTGAATACAACATACTGTACGGTCATCATCAAAAGCGGATTTAAAAAGCTCCAAAATACACCAAGCACTGATCTCTTGTACTTAATTTTAAAATCTCTTGAGATCAGCTGCTCCATCAAAAACTCATACTTTGCAAGTGTCTGAATAAAGGAGCCTCCCGCTGTAGTTAAGCCCTTCTTTTCTCTGTTAACCATGTGCACACCATATAATGCAAGCGCTAACAAAACTGCGACCTCAAACACAAAAGCTGTAACAATTCCTGATGTGCTTGATCCAATCTGAGGCCATGCTAAAAAATCCACAAGCAAAAATAAAAGAAATAATGTCGCAACTGCTACTTTACTGACCTTTTTTAAATCATATTTTTTATTATTCATATTCTTTCTTTATCCTGCTATCACCTTTTTTATTCAAAATGGAAGGTATCCTTTAATCCCAACCACTTCTTATCCTTCTCAGAAAGAATCGGCTCTACACCCTCTGGAATCGGCCAGTCAATTCCGATCTCAGGATCACTCCAAAGCACACCGCCCTCATCGCCTGGATGATAAAAATCAGTACACTTATAAGCAAACTCAGCCTCATCAGATAATACTAAGAAGCCATGTGCAAAACCTTCCGGAATGAGGAACTGCTTTTTATTTTCCGCAGTCAGAACGATGCCAAACCATTTTCCGAATGTCTCAGAACCTTCTCTTAAATCCACTGCAACGTCAAATACCTCTCCGCTTACCACACGCACCAGCTTGTCCTGCGGGTGGTTGATCTGG
>ERZ779869.1262-NODE-1262-length-24230-cov-4.294850_pt1 | contig 24230 bp, 20 predicted proteins | sample MGYA00511557_ERZ779869 | MGnify/ENA primary metagenome ERZ779869 (study PRJEB29588, sample SAMEA2154620) | human gut metagenome | biome: human gut; feature: human-associated habitat; material: faeces | place: Denmark | collected 2008/2010 ... | reverse complement strand
GGATTTATTCCGTCTTCTTATAATATGCTCGCGGCGATGCTTGTATCGTTTGCGTGCGCGATTCAGGTACAGACCTTCCGCAAGGTCGGCGGTTATTCGTATGCAAGCACCATGTGCATCGGAAACCTGCGAAGCGGAACCGCAGCGCTGTCTATGTATATGCGGGATAAGAAAAAAGAACAGCTCCGTCAGGCCGGATACTATTTCGGCGTGATTCTGGCTTTCGCCATCGGCGCCGGAATCGGAGGCGTGTTCTCCATGCTGTATGGAATCCATGTAATCTGGATTTCCTGCGGACTTCTTCTGGTGAGCTTCCTTCTGATGTCACTGGAAAAGTACCGCTGAGAAATAAGAGAGAGTGAAGAAAGAAGGCTGAAAAAATGGAAGTATTTCTGGAGTGCTGTATGACACTATTCTTTTCAGCGGCCATGCTGCTGCTGATCGTCCGCCTGGCAAAGGGTGAGGAGAAAAACATGATGTTTGCGCGTGTGTTCTCCCTGGCGTCCAACGTCGGTTTCTGGATTGGAATTGTCCGCATCGCTGTGCTGAACCGGAGCGGATTTCTGATGTTCTTCTACATCACAGGCGCAATGCTTTCCTACACGGCGATGGTATTTGCCATGCCGCATAAAAAAGAGCAGATTGCCGGACAGCAGGCATAAATAAAAAAGAGACCCTGTATACGGGAAGGATGGAGCAGCGATGTTCCGTCCGCCGGTAGACAGGGTCTTTTTCTGTTTCAAACAAAAGTTCATAAAATCTTATACGCGTTCCAGAAGCTCCTCGATCAGCTCTTTTGCCGCCGCGTTCTGGTGCTGCCGCGGGTTGATGATAAGACAGATTTCACGTTTGGGGGCCTCCTCGATGAGCGGAATCCGACAGACGGTACGGCTCTTTAAGGCATCGCGTGCCAGCTCCTCCGGATAAAATCCGATGCCGAGGTTATACTCGACCATAGGAAGAATCTGATCCGTTGTCGCCGCCTCCATATCGGGGTGGAAGGCGAGGTTGTGATTCAGAAAGTACTCGGCGTACAGCTCCCGCGTGCCGGTGTCTTTGGCAAGCGAGATAAAAGGATATTCTGACAATTCGCCGAGATGATGCGGCTCTGCGGAAAGGGATGCATATTTCGATCCGCCGATCAGAATTTCCTGGAATGGGAAAATCGGGATCTTGTGCAGCGGTTTGCGGATTTCCACCGGGCTTGTGACGACTGCGAAGTCGACCAGACCGTTTTCGAGCGCCTGGATGGCCTGCGGCGTCGAGTGGTTGGAGATGCGCAGGCGGACGTGCGGATAGCGGGTGTGGAAGTGCTCCAGGCGGGAGAGCAGCATCAGACGAAGTGCCGTCTCACTCGCACCGATTGTGATAAGGCCGCTCTCAAGAGACCGCTCAAGAGCCAGCTCCTCCTCAACCGTGCGGAGCTGTTCGTAGGCAACGGCCACACGCTCATACACCTTTTCGCCCTCCGCTGTCAGTGTGACACCCTGGTGGGAACGGATAAAAAGTTTGCAGCCAAGCTCACTTTCCAGATTGTTCATGCACCGTGTGATGTTGGGCTGGTTGTTTTTCAGAATTTCCGCGGCTTTTGTAAAGCTGTGATATTGTGCTACGAAGTAAAAAATGCGATAATAATCATATGTAATCATAAAAACCTCCGAAGGATGAAGAAGAAAAAATCATCCATGATTGCTTCAATATAAAATACATGCGCCGGGTTGTCAAGGGATTTCTGAGGATGGTCCGGCCGGATTGTGCGGGGGATGGCAGAAGAGAAGTGGAAATTTTTTGAAAAAACACTTGCAAAATACCCGGACAGGGTATATAGTGTAGAAGAAAACAAGATACCCCATTAGGGTATATGAAATAGAAAATCCAGAACTACAGAAAGGAAGACATACGATGGAACAGTACAATGTAACCGGCATGAGCTGCGCCGCCTGCCAGACCCGTGTCGAAAAAGCCGTGTCAAAGGTACCCGGTGTCACATCCTGCGCAGTCAGCCTTCTGACAAATTCCATGGGCGTGGAGGGAACGGCCTCCCCGGCAGAGATTATTGCCGCCGTGGAAAATGCAGGCTACGGTGCATCGAAAAAAGGCGAGAAGGGAAGCACATCACAGTCGGCTTCCACAGCAGAATACGAAGAGATGCTGAAAGACAAGGAAACACCGGTCATGAAACGCCGTCTGTTGAGCTCCGTTCTTCTTTTGATTCCGCTCATGTATTTCTCCATGGGCCATATGATGTGGGGATGGCCGCTGCCGAAATTCTTTGAAGGAAATCACATCGCAATGGGACTGGTACAGCTCCTGCTTACCGTTGCGGTCATGGTCATCAACCAGAAATTCTTTATCAGCGGTTTCAAGAGTCTCTGGCATAAAGCACCGAACATGGACACACTGGTAGCGCTTGGTTCTACCGCATCGTTTGTATACAGCGTCTACGCCCTGTTTGCCATGACGGGAGCGCAGGTACAGGGGGACATGGATGCAGTCATGAGCTATATGCATGAATTTTACTTCGAGTCCGCAGCCATGATTCTGACCCTGATTACCGTCGGAAAAATGCTGGAGTCGATTTCCAAAGGAAAAACGACCGATGCGTTAAAGAGTCTGATGAAGCTGGCTCCGAAGACCGCCGTTCTCTTAAGAGACGGAAAAGAAGTGGAAGTCGGCATTGATCAGGTGAAAAAGGGCGATCATTTCATCGTCCGCCCGGGCGAAAATATTCCGGTGGACGGCGTTGTCCTGGAGGGAACGAGTGCCGTCAACGAATCCGCGCTGACTGGCGAGAGTATTCCGGTGGATAAAGAGGCCGGCGACCGCGTATCGGCGGCGACCTTAAACCAGTCCGGTTTCCTGACCTGTGGGGCGACGAGAGTCGGAGAAGACACAACACTTTCCCAGATCATTCAGATGGTCAGCGATGCGGCAGCGACAAAAGCGCCGATCGCCAAAGTGGCCGATAAAGTTTCCGGTATTTTTGTGCCGGCCGTTATCTGCATTGCACTTGCTACGATTGTGATCTGGCTGTTTGCAGGAGAGAGCGTCGGCTTTGCTCTTGCAAGAGGTATTTCCGTTCTCGTTATCAGCTGCCCGTGTGCGCTCGGCCTTGCAACACCGGTTGCGATCATGGTCGGAAACGGAATGGGAGCAAAACACGGAACGATGTTCAAAACCGCAGTTTCTCTCGAGAAGACAGGAAAAACACAGATCGTTGCACTCGATAAGACTGGAACCATCACAAGCGGAGAGCCGCAGGTAACCGATCTTGTCCCGGCGGACGGTGTAAGTGAGGAGGAGCTTTTAAAAGGTGCCTTTGCACTGGAGCAGAAAAGTGAGCATCCGCTGGCCCGTGCGATTCTTGCACTTGCAGAGGAAAAAGGCCTGGCCCGCGAAGAAGTCCGTGATTTCTCTGCGCTTCCTGGAAACGGCCTTGTGGCAAAACGGAACGGAAAAGAGCTCTGCGGAGGCAACCGCGCACTGATTACGAAAAAAGCGGTTCTCTCGAAACAGATGGAAGAGCAGGCAGCAAAACTTTCCGAAGAAGGAAAGACACCGCTGTTCTTCAGTGAAGACGGAAAGATGCTCGGTATGATCGCGGTTGCGGATGTCATCAAAGAGGACAGCCCGCGTGCGGTGAAAGAGCTGCAGAATATGGGAATCCGTGTCGTGATGCTGACCGGAGACAATGAGCGCACCGCGCGTGCCATCGGCGCACAGGCAGGTGTGGACGAAGTCATCGCAGGCGTTCTGCCGGATGGAAAAGAAGCGGTCATCAGCCGCCTGAAAGAAAAAGGAAAAGTAGCGATGGTAGGAGACGGCATCAACGATGCACCGGCTCTGACCAGTGCGGATATCGGTATTGCCATCGGAGCAGGAACCGATATCGCGATCGATGCGGCAGACGTTGTCCTGATGAAGAGCCGCCTCTCCGATGTACCGGCAGCGATCCGCTTAAGCCGTGCGACCCTCAGGAACATTCACGAGAATTTGTTCTGGGCCTTCATTTACAATATCATCGGTATTCCGCTGGCTGCGGGCGTATGGATCCCGCTGTTCGGCTGGAAGCTGAACCCGATGTTCGGTGCGGCGGCGATGAGCCTTTCGAGCTTCTGCGTTGTGACAAACGCCCTGCGTCTGAATCTGTTTCGGATGCACGACGCGTCAAAAGATAAAAGAATCAAAAACGAAATTCCAAAGGAGGATCTGAACATGACAACAGAACAGGGAATGGTAAAAACCATGACAATCGAGGGCATGATGTGCGGCCACTGCGAGGCAAGAGTGAAGAAAACACTTGAGGCAATCGAGGGTGTTGCATCCGCAGAAGTAAGCCATGAAAAAGGAACAGCCGTTGTAACACTGACAGCTCCGGTATCAGACAATGTGCTGAAAACAGCCGTAGAGGCACAGGATTACACCGTAAAAGGAATCCAGTAAAACAGGAAACATAGAGAAAAGGGAAACGCGCCTGGAATGAAAATTTCCGGGCGCGTTTCCTTTTTTTACCAGATATAGCAAAAATATTGCAATTTGTTCGGAATTTTCGTGACAAAAGGACAAAAATCCGTTAGGATAGAGAAAAAGAAGAGCAAAAACAAAAGGGTTTTTAGGATCAGGAGGTTTTTACATTATGACAGAGTACAGACTTGCAAAGCCGGAAGAGTGGGAGGACTGCATCGAACTTGCAAACTACGTGTTCAGCACGGCACACCGTCCGCACGACTTTGAGCAGTTAATTCCAAGGGTTTATCAGGCAGGACCGGAAATGGCACGGATCCACCGCGTCGCTGTTGCGGAAAACGGCAGACTCCGGGCCGAGATTGCGGTGCTTCCACAGCAAATGGCAGCAGGGGGTAAGCTGCTCCGCGCAGGATATGTGGGAAGCGTTTCCGTGCATCCAAAGGCAAGGGGCGAAGGCCACATGAAGCGTCTTCTTGGCGACTGGATTACGGATCTGGAAGGAACGTGTGATCTTCTGGCACTGGACGGCCAGAGACAGCGGTATGCCTACTTTGGCTTTACGCCGGGAAGTGAAAAATACACGTTTTACCTGGATGTGGCAAATGTGCGCCATACCTGGAAAAACGGGGAACTCTCCGCTTACACCTTTGCGCCGCTGTTTCCGGAAAACGGCGAAGCGGACGAAGAGGCGGCAGCCTTTGCAAAGAAGCTGAATGAGGAAAAACCGCTTTACGTGGTAAGAGAGGATGTGAAAGCCTGCCTGAAAACGTTCGGCGAGCAGGCAATTGCAATCTGGAAAAACGGTGAGCGGATCGGATATCTGGCACTTTGCGGCGGAAACCAGGTTGTGGAAGCAGAAGTGCTGGAGGAACAGGATTTCGTTCCTGCACTTGCCGCTTATTTAAAAGAAAATGCGCTTGACTTTCTTTTCATTTCCATTCCTGTGTATGAGACCGGAAAAGCAGCAGCGTTATCGGAAGTCTGCGAAAGCTTCACAAAAGAGCGCTGCGGTTCCGCGATGTACCGTATTTTCCAATTTGCAGACGTCATCGAGGCAATGCTGACCATGAAAGCAGAGACGATGGGCATCAGCGATGGAACGTGGTTCGCCGTACTGGAGGGACAGCCGCTGACCGTGACGGTAAAAGATGGAACTGTGACCGTGACACGGGAAGCCCATCCGGGGGCAGATGTACTCAACCGGGAGCAGGCGCAGGAACTGCTTCTTTCACCGCTGGCAAGTAAGGGAAGCAAGGTTCCATCTGAAATCTGGAAGAACATTCCATCCGACTGGTTCCCGCTTCCGCTGTACTGTGCGACGGCAGACGAATTTTAGGCAATGACTGTTGGGAGGCAGAGAAATATGAACGAGACAGAGAAACGAGACAGAAGAGACGAAAAAGAAGAAATCCGGTACCATGTGATTTTCTACGGCCAGGTGCAGGGCGTGGGGTTCCGTTACCGGGCGTATTATGCTGCCTACCAGCTCGGACTGACCGGCTGGGTGAGAAACTGCTGGGATGAGACGGTGGAGATGGAGGTGCAGGGTGATGAGGAGACGATCACGGAGATGATCAAAAGGATCCGCACCTCCAGCTACATCGAAATCACGGATGCAAAATGGACGAAGATTCCGCTGGAATCGGAATTCGGTTTTCATATCCGTTGATCAGGGCTGCTTTTTCTCTTTTTCCGGAATTTCGACAAGAATGATATCGTTGCCGATCTGGCAGATGCGGTCCCATGGGATCACAAAATCCTCGCCGTGGCAGAAAAAGCCGCAGAATTTCACAGGACCCGGAAGAACGAGTCCGGTAAGATGTCCCGTTTTTGGATTGAATTCCACATCAATCGGACAGCCGAGCGTTTTGCAGGTACAGATATTGATAACTTCTTTCTGGCGGAGATCTACAACGCGCATGCGGTGCTCCTTTTTACAGATTCCTATGGAAAAACATATGCGAAAATGTTGCTGCAGTTGACTTGAATTTCACGGAAAAATGCGTATACTGTAAAAGTAGAAAACTTTCCGAAATACTTATTTAGAAACGAGGACGAAAGATATGAGATGTCCATTTTGTAATCAGGATAATACCCGGGTTGTGGATTCACGCCCGATTGAAGACAGCAATGCGATCCGCCGCCGCCGGATGTGCGATGTCTGCGGCAGACGCTTTACGACATACGAAAAAGTGGAGACGATCCCTTTGATCGTCATCAAAAAAGATATGAACCGCGAGCAGTATGACCGCTCGAAAATCGAGACCGGCATCCTGCGCGCCTGCCACAAACGGCCGGTGTCCGCCGAGAAGATCAACGAGATGGTCAACAAGGTGGAGACGGAGCTTTTCAACGGCGAGGAACGTGAGATTCCGAGCTCTGTGATCGGAGAGAAGGTCATGCATTACTTAAAAGACCTGGATCAGGTAGCGTACGTCCGTTTTGCGTCGATTTACCGCGAGTTCAAGGATGTCAACACGTTCATGGACGAGCTGAAAAAGATGCTCGACAAATAGCGGGAGGCAAAAAAATGGAAGTGTCGAACTATATTAAAATGCGTGATCAGATGCAGGAGCGCTTTCTGACGTACGATCAGAAGGAGATCGAAGGGAAGTATGGCTTTGCGTTTGATGACGATTATTTCTATGTGCCGTACCTTTTTGAGGAGTGGAGAGTGAACCGCCATACCGGCGTTGTGGAGGGCTCAAAAGACCATTTTCTTCATGTGCACCAGGGCAGTTTCAATGAGACACTGACGATTTTCGACCTGCTCTGCTGCGGAAAGAAGGAGATTGTGCTCGCCGGCACGTATGCGCGCACCAATTCCTTAAAGGGAACGATCAAAGGCCGCACGATTGCGTCCGGCGTTCACGACAGCCGCGCCGCACGGTATGACGGGCATGTGGAACAGCTGAAAAAAGCATGCGTTTCCCTTAGCGGAAAACCATATTCCCCGGGAGACGTTGCTTTTGTTTTTCATGTCTTTCCGTTTCTGCCGCTCGTCTTCCAGTTCTGGGAGTCCGATGAGGAATTCCCGCCGGTGCTCAAGTTTATGTGGGATGAAAACGTCCTTGATTATCTGCGGTTTGAGACGCTGTATTACGTGATGGGAGACTTCCTGGACGCACTGGATCAAGCCTTCGATGCATGTAAAACAGAAGCCTGATACCTTTTGTGAGACAAAATCTTACGAAAATTTTCCGAATGTTTATAAAAATTTCAGTATACGAATCCCCTGGTTTAATGCTATAATGAGTGAAAGTAAGTAAAAAGAGAGAAGAGAAAGGGGAATGCATATGGCTTTTAGCATGAAAGTAACACCGGAAATAGAGGAACTGACAAACATCTGTCTGGATAACTCCAAAATGGATGTTTCGCTGTATGGGCAATACGATGTAAAACGCGGACTGCGCGATATCAACGGCGTTGGCGTCCTTGCGGGACTGACACAGATTTCAAACGTTGTGTCTTCGGATATCATTGACGGCGTCAAAACGCCGTGTGACGGACGTCTGTACTACCGCGGCATCAACGTGGAAAAACTGACCCAGGGCTTTTTAAGTGAAAACCGTATGGGATTCGAAGAAGTTGCGTATCTGCTCTTATTTGGAAATCTGCCGAATGAAGAGCAGCTCAATCATTTTAAGACAATCTTAAAACAGCAGCAGTCCCTGCCGAAGAACTTTGTGCGTGACGTTGTTATGAAAGCGCCGACCAAGGACATGATGAACACTCTGTCCCGAAGCGTTCTGACCCTGTACGCGTACGACAACCACGCAGATGATACCTCCCTTCCGAATGTGCTTCGCCAGTGCATTAACCTGATTTCTGTTTTCCCGATGCTGTCCGTCTATGGCTATCAGGCGTACAACCATTATATCAAGGGAAAAAGTTTATATATCCACAACCCGTCGAAGAAGCTTTCGACTGCAGAAAATATTCTTCTGATGCTCCGACCGGATCAGAAGTACACTCCGCTGGAGGCGAAGATCCTCGATCTTGCCCTCGTTCTCCACATGGAGCACGGCGGCGGTAACAACTCGACCTTTACAACACATGTTGTTTCTTCTTCCGGAACCGATACGTACTCCGCAATTGCAGCGGCGCTCGGCTCCTTAAAGGGACCGAAGCACGGCGGTGCAAACATCAAGGTTGTGCGGATGTTCGACGATATGAAGTCACACGTCAAAGACTGGACGGATGAGGAAGAAGTATCGAATTACTTAAGAAAGCTGCTGCACAAAGAGGCGTTCGACCAGAAAGGTCTGATTTACGGTATGGGCCATGCGGTTTACTCCATTTCCGACCCGCGTGCGCGCATCTTTAAGAGCTTCGTTGAGCAGCTGGCAAAAGAAAAACACAGAGAGAAAGATTACCGGCTGTACGCTATGGTCGAGGAACTGGCTCCGAAGATCATCGGCGAGGAGCGCCATATTTACAAAGGTGTATCCGCAAACGTCGACTTCTACAGCGGCTTCGTTTACAGCATGCTGGATCTTCCGCTGGAGCTCTACACCCCGATGTTCGCCTGCGCGCGTATCGTCGGCTGGAGTGCACACCGGATGGAGGAACTGATCAACACCGACAAGATCATCCGCCCGGCGTACAAGAGTGTCAAAGATGAAGTGGACTATGTTCCGCTGGAAAACAGATAAAACAGGCAGAAGGGCCGGAGCGTGTCGGGATTTTCCGATCTGCTCCGGCATTGCTCTGTGCAGGAAGTAATGTGTCATTGTGAAAAATAGGAGAGTGCAGGAGAATGAATGAGACAAAAAATTACAGCATAACAAAATCCGGAGCAGTCATACTGGAAGGAGGGGCCAATCGCGGCGTCTTTACAGCAGGAGCGCTGGACTTTCTGATGGAGCAGGAGTATTATATCCCTCATGTGATTGGCGTTTCCGCCGGAGCCTGCAATGCGCTGGACTATGTATCGCGCCAGATTGGCAGAACGAGGGACTGTATGATTGTCACGGATGAGAAAAACCGCTACGTCAATAAGAATATCAAGACAATCGTTGAGAAAAAAGCACTGCTCGACATGGATATGGTGTTCGAACGGTATCCGTATGAGATTTTTCCATTTGATTTTGATACGTATTTTGCATCGCCGCAGACGTGTGAGCTGGTTGTGACAAACTGTGAGACGGGACGCGCGGAATATCTGGATGACCGCGAAAATAAAGAACGTCTGCTTGCAATTGGCCGTGCATCATCGAGCATGCCGATCGCCTGCCCGATGGTGGAGATCGACGGAAACGAGTACGTCGACGGCGGTGTTGCCGATTCGATCCCGATTATCCGTTCCTTAAAGACGGGACACCGAAAAAATGTCATTATTCTGACACGGAATTTCGGTTACCGAAAAAAAGAGGGAACGAGAGGCTGGGAGCTGTATGTGGCGGCATTCCGCAAATACCCGAATCTCGTGCGTGCACTTGTAAACCGCGCGAAACATTATAACCAGGTGCTCGAATGCATCGAAAAATGGGAAGAAGAAGGCTCCGTCTTTGTGATCCGCCCGGAGATACCGGCGGTATCGCGTCTCGAAAAGGACGAGGAGAAGCTGCGGGAATTTTACCAGCACGGCTATGACCAGATGAAAGCAAATTTTGAGGCTCTGCAGGAGTTTCTGAAAGAAGAATAAAGTTACTGTATAAACGAAAAGAGGATTGGAGAAAGAAGATGAGTGGAAAAAACCAGAAGAACCGGGGAACTATACTGATGCGGATGTTTTACCCGGACCGGAGAGAAAAAAGTGCCTATACGATCGATTACGCGGATCTGTACCGGAAAGGATACCGGGGCGTGATTTTTGATATCGATAATACGCTTGTTCCGCACGGTGCGCCGGCAACGAAGGAGGCGGCTGCGTTCTTTGCGTCTCTTCGGGAGACTGGTTTTTCCACCTGTCTGCTTTCCAACAATCAGAAACCGCGTGTGGCTCCGTTTGCCGATGCGGTCGGTTCTATCTATATCGAAAATGCGCACAAGCCTTCGGTGAAAAACTACCAGGAGGCATGCCGGAGAATGGGGATCAAAGAGGAGCAGGCGGTCTTTGTCGGGGATCAGCTTTTCACCGATGTGTACGGTGCAAAACGGACCGGACTTTACAATATTCTGACCGAGCCGATCAATCCGAAAGAGGAAATTCAGATCGTTCTGAAACGGTATCTGGAGCACATTGTACTGTTCTTTTATGAGCGTGATCTGGCCCGCGGCAGGATTACGAAAAAAAACAGTTGAAAAATCGGGAAAAATATTATATTATAAGATAAGCCTATGGTGCGCATTTGGCGCATCGTACTATGTTAAGGAGGAAAAATCAGAATGATTTCAGCAGGAGATTTTAGAAACGGCGTTACCCTCGAGATCGATGGTCAGGTCGTTCAGATTCTTGAATTTCAGCATGTAAAACCTGGTAAAGGAGCTGCATTCGTAAGAACAAAATTAAAAAATGTCATCAACGGTGGTGTGGTAGAGCGTACCTTCCGTCCGACTGAGAAATTCCCGCAGGCTCGTATCGAGCGTGTAGACATGCAGTATCTGTACAGCGATGGTGATTTATTCTACTTCATGAACGTAGAAAACTATGAGCAGATCGCTCTGAACGAAGAGACCATCGGAGATGCTCTGAAATTTGTAAAAGAAAACGAAATGGTTAAAGTATGTTCCTACAACGGAAATGTATTCGCAATCGAACCGCCTCTGTTTGTAGAGCTTGAGATCACCGAGACTGAGCCAGGCTTCAAGGGAGATACCGCACAGGGTGCTTCCAAACCGGCTACCGTTGAGACTGGTGCTACCGTAAGCGTTCCGCTGTTCGTAAACCAGGGAGACAAAATCAAAATTGATACCAGAACAGGTGAATATCTGTCCCGTGTATAAGTAAGACTGTTCCCGCCGTTGTCCGTCACAACTTTCTTTGTGGCGGACACGGTTTTCTAAATAAATAGAATATTCGTCTGAAAAATGGCTGATAAAGGCTGTCGGAAGCAGCCCGGGCCCGTTTTTCTCATCGTTCGAAGTTCCGCGAACCAACGAATCTCTGGCATATACAGATCTGTACAGAGGTTTTTAAGTTGTGTTTTCCGGAGCTTTTTTGTTCCGTAAAGCAAAAATACAAAAGGCAATCAAACAGGAAAGGTGGGAAAAAATGGACTATCAGATGTTCAAAGAGCAGCTTGCCGCGCTGCTGAAAAGAAAAGCCGGCGATGATTTTGAGGTGAAGGTAGAATCGGTGCAGAAGCTGAACGGTATCGAAAAAGAGGCGTTTGTCATCAGCAGAAAGAAGGACTGGATTGCACCGACGATTTACGTGGAGCTTCTGTATGAATGCTGTCTGCAGGGCGTACCGCTTTCTCAGATTGCAGAAAAGGTACTGGAGCAGTACCGGAAAGTGGAAGCGGAGGCGAGAAGACCGGAGAAAGCTGCCTTTTTTACCAACTGGAAAAATGCTGCGCCGCAGATCTACTGCGAGCTCATTCATGCGGAGAAAAACCGTACGCTGCTCTCCGAAGTTCCGCACAGAAAATTTCTCGATCTCGCGGTCGTGTACTATTACCAGATGCGGGGAAACTGCGTGCCGGATGCGACAATTCTGATCCACGAGACGCACCGGGAGCTGTGGGGAATTTCGGCGGAGGAGCTGGATGCCCGTGCCTGGGAGAACACCCTGCGGGATCTGCCGGTGCGCACAGACAGCCTTATGGTGTATTTGAAAGAGGAGTACGGAGTAACGTTTCCCCGGTTCGAGCTTGGTCCGCTGGCGGAACAGTTTTACCTGGTCAGCAACCGCAGAGGAAAGCTGGGTGCAATCTGCATGTGCTATCCCGGCGTGCTGGAGAGTCTTTCGCAGCGCTTTGAGGCAAGTCTTTATGTGATTCCGAGCAGTATCCACGAGTGCATGGTGATTCCGGATTATGATGTGTTCCCGGAGGAGTGTCTTTCCGACATGGTACGGGACGTGAATGAAAAGACGGTCAAGCCGCAGGAGATTCTGTCGGATCACGTTTATTATTACCACCGGGAAAGCGGGGAACTGACGCTGTGTGAGGAAGAAACGTAAGCTGTGTGGCAGAATAGTCTGCGAATAATTTAAGAAAAAAATGGGCGGCTGGGTGGGAAAAATACTTTACAATTGCAGGAGTCTGTGGTAAACTGTCATAGTGTGGTTGAGAAAACAGATCACATCAGCGTCTGTAGCTCAGGGGATAGAGCAACGGTTTCCGGTACCGTGTGTCGGGGGTTCGAATCCCTCCAGACGCGTTTTTGCTACATGGCATGCTGCGGCGGGCAGGACCGGCGCAGGACAAGGAAAACCCCTGCTTCGGTGTGAAGTAGAGGTTTTTTTGCTTACTGAGCATATCAATAACTGATCCGGCGGATCAGTTTTGATGAAGGAGGAAAAATATGGCAAAACCAATGACAACAAAAGATAAAATCCGGGAATGGATTTCCGATAATCTGCGCTACATGCTTCTGATCGGAGCAATTCTCCTGATTGTGGCAGCGGTTCTTCTCATCGTTCATCTGGTATCACCAAAAAACGATGGAAAATCGAGCGGCGGAACCGTAACAAGCAGCAGCACCGGAAACAATGTGCCGGATAAAAAGACACAGGTAAAAGCAGACAGTAAAGCAGATTCTGAGGACAGCACAGGCATTTCATCGGACGTTTCGGATTCCGCGAATGATTCCAGTGCAGATGCTTCCAGTACCGATACCGCCAGCGCGCCGGATGCAGAGGCTGAGCCGACAAGTGAGCCGGAAGCGGCAGACGATACCAGTAATACAGAGAATACCGATAATACGGCTGTCTCCTTTGCCGCGGACAATGTCCCGGAAGTAAGCACCGTGCTGGAGCAGTATTACACCGCGCTCGGTGCAAGGGATATCAACGGTCTTTTTGCAGTAACAGATAATCTGACCGCGGAGGAGCAGGCGCAGATTGAGGCAGAAAGCGACGTGGAGTCATACGGAGATGTAAAGGCCTACACGATCAGCGGTCCAAGCGACGGAACGTACATCGCGTTTGTCAGCAGCAGATGCAAATATCTGGGAATCAACCAGACCCTGCCGATGCTTTCGGAGTATTATCTCTACACGACAGAAGACGGCAGCCTGAAAATCATGGATGATACCGACAGCGATGCGGCCGTAACCGAGGCTATGAAAGCGGCGCTCGAAAACGAAGAAGTCAAAAATCTGATCGAACAGGTTCAGAACGATTATCAGAATGCACTCGATGCAGATGCTTCCCTGAGAGCATATGTAGAGAGCATTCAGTAGGAACAATAGAATAATACAAAACAAAAAAAGCAGTTTCTGGTTTTTATGAAACTGCTTTTTTGGAAGGATAAAACCATGCGCTTAAACAAATACTTAAGTGATGCGGGCGTCTGCTCGCGGCGGGAGGCGGACCGTCTGACAGAAGCAGGCGAGATTACGGTAAACGGAAAACGCGCGGAAACCGGCATACAGGTGGAGTCTGGCGACGTTGTTGTCGTGAAAGGCAAAACCGTTGTCCCGGAGGAGAAAAAAGTCTATCTCGCCTTCAACAAACCGCGCGGCATCGTCTGTACTGCGGAAAAACGGGAGAAAAACAACGTCATCGATTATCTGTCCTACCCGGTGCGGATTTACCCGGTGGGAAGACTCGATAAAGATTCCGAGGGTCTCCTTCTGATGACGAACGACGGTGCGATTGTAAATGGTATCATGCGTGCCAGAAACCGCCACGAAAAAGAATACCAGGTCGAGGTAAACAAAGAGATTACACCGGAATTTCTGAAAAAAATGGCATCCGGCGTGCCGATTCTCGATACCGTGACGCGCCCGTGCCGGATCCGGAAAACGGGAGAGCGCAGCTTTACGATTATTCTGACGCAAGGGCTGAACCGTCAGATCCGGCGGATGTGCGAAGCATTAGGATATCGTGTCACAAAGCTGAAACGTGTGCGGATCATGAATGTTCACTTGAAGGACCTGAAAACAGGGGAGTACCGCCCTTTAACGGAAAAAGAATTAGCAGAACTGAAAAAGCAGATCGGGGAGGAAAAGCGATGAACGGGACAGAACGGATGAAGGAACTGGTCAAAAAGCTGAACGAAGCGGCAAAAGCCTATTACCAGGAAGACCGGGAGATCATGAGCAACCTGGAGTACGACACGCTGTATGACGAACTGCAGGTATTAGAGGAAAAAACAGGCGTAACACTCGCCGGAAGCCCGACCACAAAAGTCGGCTACGAGGCGATGAACGAACTGCCGAAAGAAGCGCACGAGTCGCCGATGCTTTCCCTTGATAAAACGAAAGATGTGGAAGTGCTCCGCAGCTTCATCGGGGATCACAAAACGCTGCTGTCCTGGAAGATGGACGGTCTGACCGTCGTTCTGACGTACCGCGGCGGTACCCTCGCAAAGGCCGTCACCCGTGGAAACGGCGTGATCGGAGAGGTAGTCACGAACAATGCAAAAGTGTTTGAAAATATTCCCTTAAAAATCCCGTACCAGGGAGAGCTGGTTCTGCGTGGCGAGGCGATCATCCGCTATTCCGATTTTGAGAAGATCAACGAGGAGATTGAGGATGTTGATGCGAAATACAAGAATCCGAGGAACCTCTGCAGCGGTTCTGTGCGCCAGCTGAACAATGAGATTACGGCAAAACGCCACGTTCATTTTATGGCATTTGCGCTTGTGAGCGCTCCGGAACAGGATTTCGAAAATTCCAGAATCCGTCAGATGGAGTGGCTGAAAGAGCAGGGCTTCGAGGTGGTGGAATACAAGGTTGTCACCAAAGATAACCTCGACGAGGCGATGCAATATTTCTCCACGAAAATCGAGACAAACGATTTTCCGTCCGATGGCCTTGTCGCGTTGTATGACGATATCGCCTACGGAGAATCACTTGGCACAACCGCGAAATTCCCGCGGAACGCTTTCGCCTTCAAATGGGCGGATGAACAGAAGGAGACCACTCTGCTTGAAATTGAGTGGAGCCCGTCGAGAACCGGTCTCATCAATCCGGTTGCGGTTTTTGAGCCGGTCGAGCTGGAAGGAACTTCGGTTTCCCGCGCAAGCGTCCACAACATTAGTATCATGCGTTCGCTGGATCTCGGTGTGGGTGATAAAATCCTTGTCTACAAAGCAAATATGATCATTCCACAGATCTCAGAGAATCTGACGAGAAGCGGTGTGCGCGATATTCCGGAAACGTGTCCTGCCTGCGGCGGTGCCACCCGGATTCAGATGATGAACAATGTCGAGACCCTCTACTGTACGAATCCGGAGTGCCCGGCAAAATTCATGAAGGCATTCACCCTGTTTGTAAGCCGCGACGCGATGAACATCGACGGCATGTCGGAGGCAACGCTCGAAAAATTCGTGGGCCACGGCTTCATCCGTGAGTTTGCCGATATTTTCCGTCTCGACCGCTACCGCGACGAGATTGTGGAGATGGACGGTTTCGGTGAAAAATCATACCAGAATCTGATCGACAGCATCGAGCGCGCGAAAAACACAACGCTGCCCCGTCTGATTTTCGGACTTGGCATCTTAAATATCGGTCTTGCAAACGCAAGAATGATCTGCAAAGCCTTCGATTTCGATCTCGACCGGATCCGGAATGCATCGGCGGAGGATTTCGCGCAGATCGACGGTGTCGGAGAAGTGATTGCAAAAAGCATCGTGGATTACTTTGCGGATGAGGAAAATAAAGAACGCCTTGAGCGCCTTCTGTCGTATCTGACGATTGAGAAGCCGCAGGCAAGCCAGGAAGAACAGAAATTAGCCGGTCTTACCTTCGTCATCACCGGAAGTGTGGAACATTTCCCGAACCGGAATGCATTAAAGGCAAGAATCGAGGAGCTCGGCGGAAAAGCCACCGGAAGTGTAACGGGAAAGACGAGCTATCTGATCAACAACGACACGACATCCAGTTCCTCCAAAAACCGGAAAGCGCGCGAACTCGGCGTGCCGGTGATCTCAGAAGAGGAATTTCTGAAGATGACAGAAGAATAACGAAATATCTGCAAAGGCGGTTTGCATCCCGCGCGGGAATCTGCTATAATCGGAAACAGACGGCAGAAATTCCTGCCGGAAAAAGCAAACCGCCTGTCTGCGCAGAGAAAAGCGCGGCAGATCAAGAAGAATAGAAACGAGGAAAAAGAATATGCCGGTTAAAGTTCAGGCAGATTTACCTGTAAAAGAAATACTCGAAAGCGAAAATATATTCGTCATGGACGAGACAAGAGCGGTTCATCAGGACATCCGTCCGCTGAAGATTATGATCCTGAATCTGATGCCGCTCAAAGAAGATACCGAGCTGCAGCTTCTGCGCTCCCTTTCCAACACCTCCCTGCAGGTTGATGTCACCTTTCTGATGGTGGCAAGCCACGAGGCGAAAAATACATCGACCAGCCATCTGAACACGTTCTATGTGAAATTTGAGGATGTGCGGAAAAATTATTACGACGGTATGATCATCACCGGTGCACCGGTCGAGCAGATGGAATTTGAAGAAGTTGACTACTGGGATGAACTGACAAAAATCATGGACTGGACGAACACACACGTTACCTCCACGATGTTCCTCTGCTGGGGAGCCCAGGCGAGTCTGTATCATTTCTACGGACTGAAGAAACGGATGCTTCCGGAGAAGAAATTCGGGCTGTTCTGGCACAAAGTCAACAACCGCAAGATCCCGCTTGTGCGAGGCTTCGATGACGAGTTTTTGGCACCGCATTCCCGCCACACAGAAGTACCGATCGACGATATCCGTGCCTGCAAAGATGTCACGATTCTCGCAGAGTCCGACGAAGCCGGATTCTATCTTGGCATGGCGGAAGAGGGAAGAAAGATTTTTGTGATGGGTCATCCGGAGTACGACCGTATGACGCTCGACGGCGAGTACCACCGCGATAAAGACAAAGGACTCCCGATTGAGATTCCGAAGAACTATTATAAAAACGACGATCCAAATACAAAACCAGTGCTTTTATGGCGGTCACATGCGAACAATCTGTACACGAACTGGCTGAACTACTATGTATACCAGGTGACCCCGTATAATCTTGACGGAACTCCGGATTTTTCGGGAAAATAAGAGAGAAAAAGCCCCCCGCACCGGGCGCACACCGGCTGCGGGGGGGTGTTGCAAAAATCTGCTATAAAAAACGGAAAGCTTTCCGGGCTTACCGTTTGAAATCAAATAATGTTTTCAGCGGAATTTCGAGTGCTTCCGCAATATCCATCAGCTTGTTTAGAGACAGAGAGGTATGACTGTTTGGCGCTTCGATGTTGCTCATATGTGTACGGCTGATCTTGACAGCTTCGGCAAGCTCACTTTGCGTTAATCCGCGTGCTCTGCGATAAAAAGCGATGGTAAGACCGAGGAGGCGCATCTCCTCCGTATGACGTTCTCCCATTGCTATGGCTCCTTTCTGAACAGAGTGATACAAAGACTTATATAATATTTATCTTAAACGATTAAATACCAAAAAGAAACAACTTTAAATTTTTATAATGCACATGTAAATTGTGCAAAATATAGAAATTATCCATCAGAATAATAGGAAAACAGGAAAAAGAGTTCTTTTGACAAATGAGAGGTTTTTGTGTATGCTGTAGAAAGCACCAACAAATAAAATCGGAGGTTTTTGCATATGAAAGAGTCGATCCATACCATTCCGCTGACGGATGCATTCAAGGCGGAAGATGAGTGCCCGTTCTGCTATCTGGAGCGGGAAGCAGAGCAGCATGCGATTTCGTTTGCGCTCGGTTCCGGCGCATCCTATATGGAGGATGATGTGCGTGCGGAAACAGACGCGATGGGATTCTGCCGCCACCACTATAAAATGATGTACGATTACGGAAACCGTCTCGGAAGCGGTCTGATTTTATCCACCCATCTGAAAAAACTGAACCAGGAGCTTGCCGCACAGATGGATCTGTTTGCACCGGGAAAATCCTCGGTGTTCAAGCGGATGCAGAAGACATCCCTCGACAAACAGGGCCGTGAGACTGCGATCGGCCAGTGGATTGATGAGAAGACGCATTCGTGCTACGTCTGCGATCACTTCAAGGCAAACTATAACCGCTATCTTGATACGTTCTTTGATCTCTACAAAAAAGACGAGGAGTTTGCAAGACTGTTCCGCGAGGGAAAAGGCTTCTGTCTGCCGCATTTTGCGGATCTGGTAGAAACGGCGGAGAAAAAGCTGAATGATAAACAGAAAGCGGAATTTTACCCGGCTCTGTTCAAAATCATGAAAGAAAATTACCAGCGGCTGCAGGAAGAGGTAACATGGTTTACTGACAAATTCGATTACCGCAACAAGGATAAGGACTGGGGAAATTCAAAAGATTCCATCCAGCGCTGTATGCAAAAATTAGGCGGCGGCTATCCGGCGGACGAGCCGTTTACGGAAGGGTTATAATTCTTGTTTTTAAAAGGAGCATAAAGTTTCGATGCAGAAGTTTTATCAGAGATTAAAAGAGAATCAAAAGGAGCGCGCCCGGTGCGCGTTTCTTGTTTTGCATTTCGGCGTGCTGGCAGTGCTGCTGTTTCTGGCGCGCCCGCTGCTGGATACGACGGCGGCAGACCGGGAGTGGAGTATTCACTTTCTGTTCCCGTGCCTGCTGGCGTGTATCATACTGACGACAGTCGTCAGTTTCTGCCGGTTTGCTGCAGAGCCGGACCAGAAACCAAAACCGCGCTATGTGGGATGGAAACAGCCGATTCTGATGCTGGCAAACGCAGCCTATCTGTTTGCCACACTGGAATTTGTCACAAACAGCCAGTTCCGGGAGATGAAATGGTATTATGCGTTGTTGAATATCGGTGTCATTTTCGTACTTTCCATTCTCGTTTCCCTCTTTCTGAACTCCATCCGCCGCGCGATGATTTTCATGAACATCTTTTATTTCTGCATGAGTCTGGTATTCTACTATGTTTATCTGTTCCGCGGAGAAGCGTTCCAGCTCATCGACCTGTACAGCATTGCGACGGCGGCGGACGTAGTCGGCGGCTACAAATTCGAGATCACAGGTGAAATCGTGACTTCGTTTATCACGATGATGCTCGTTGTGTGCCTCTGGCTGCAGAGCCGGGAATACCGTTTTGCACGGAAAACGAGGAATAAAATTCTGCTCCGCGTGGCTGCTGCTGCGCTGACGCTCGGAACATACCTGGCGTACATGAATCTGAACTGGAACGCCGAGTTCGGTGTCATCAGTGACCTCTGGAATCCGGCGAAGACATACCGCCAGTACGGAACGACGGTCGGTTTTACCGCGGTCGCCAAATACATGCGCCTGACACCGCCGGACGGCTATTCGAAAGACGAAGTGACAGCGATTGCCGATACGAGCGAGAAAGAGACGAAAACAGAAGATCTTCGAAAAGATAATGCGGATAGCGTGACACCCGTCAACATCATCGCGATCATGAACGAGTCGTGGTTTGACTACCGTTCCGTCGGCGATCCGCAGACGAGCGAGAGCTACATGCCGTTCCTCGATTCGCTGACCGAAAATATCATCAAAGGGCACACGCTGACGTGTACCAAGGGCGGCGGAACAGCAAAAACGGAGTATGAGTTCCTGACCGGAAACTCCTGCAAGCGGTTCCCGGGCATGGTGCCGTACGTCAGCTACTTTACGCACAGCCAGTATTCCCTTGTCACGACGTTAAAAGACCAGGGTTATCAGGCAATTGCGATGCATCCGAACAAGGCGACAAACTGGAAGCGGAGCACGGCATACCGTTTCCTTGATTTTGATGATTTCATCTCGCTTGATCAGTTCTCCGATACGGCCAAGCGGTACCGCGGCATGATTAGCGATCAGGCGAACTATGAGAAGATCGTGGAAACCTACGAGAACAAGGAGCCGGGCAGCCCGTTCTTCCTCTTTGATGTGACGATGCAGAACCACAGCGGCTACACGAACCGTTATTTCCAGGCGGATATCAACTGCAACGGCTACGACAGTGATGAGGCCGATCAGTATTTCTCCCTGTTAAAGCTTTCCGATGAGGCAATTTCCTATCTGATCCGGTATTTCCAGCAGGTGGACGAGCCGACGATGATCATTATGTTCGGCGATCATTCCCCGAAACTGCCGGATGCGTTTGAAACATGGATTGCCGGAGACGCCTATCAGAATCTTTCGGTCGAGGATCAGGAGAAGTTCTATGGAACCCCGTTCTTCATCTGGACCAACTACAGCATGAAATCCGAGAGCAATGTCTGGATCAGCACAAACTATCTCTCAAGCTATGCGTTAAGCCTTACCGGCCTGGAACTGACGCCGTACAACGAGTATCTGCTTAACCTGCGCGAGAAGATGCCGGCGCTCAATCACCTCGGCTTTTTAGCAAGTGACGGAACCTGGTACCGCTGGAACGACAGCGATGCGCCGGAGGAGGATCTCGAGTACGAACGGCGGTATGAATGCCTGCAGTACAATGAACTGATCGACAAAAAAGACCGGGATGACAGCTTTTTTACAATTTCCGGTGAAAAAGACGAAGAATAAGGGCTTTCCCTACTTGCCAGAAAACGGAAACCTATGGTAGACTATACTCCGTATGACCGGGAAACCCCGGCGGTAACTTCACGTTTACAATTAAGAATAAGAAAATGAGGTTTTAAAAAGTATGATTGCAGCAAATAATGTGACACTTCGTGTTGGAAAAAAAGCGTTGTTTGAAGATGTCAATATCAAATTCACCGAGGGAAACTGCTACGGCATGATCGGTGCCAACGGAGCGGGAAAATCAACCTTCCTGAAAATCCTGTCCGGCCAGCTTGAACCGACAAACGGAGACGTAACCATCACACCGGGCCAGCGTCTTTCCTTCCTCGAGCAGGACCACTTCAAATACGACAGCTATCCGGTACTTGACACCGTTATCATGGGAAATGCCCGTCTCTATGAGATCATGAAAGAGAAAGAGGCGCTGTACGCAAAAGAAGACTTCACCGATGAGGACGGTATCAAAGCGAGCGAGCTCGAGGGTGAGTTTGCAGAGATGAACGGCTGGGAGGCAGAGACCGATGCAGAGCAGCTCTTAAACGGCCTTGGCATTGAGCCGGAACTGCACTACGCACAGATGGCGGACCTGACCGGCAGCCAGAAGGTCAAAGTTCTTCTTGCAAGAGCCCTGTTCGGAAATCCGGACATCCTTCTTCTCGACGAGCCGACCAACCACTTGGACCTCGATGCGATCGAGTGGCTTGAGGAGTTCCTGATCAACTTCGAGAATACCGTTATCGTCGTATCCCACGACCGTTACTTCCTGAATAAAGTCTGCACCCAGATCGCAGATATAGATTACGGAAAAATCCAGCTCTATGCCGGAAACTACGACTTCTGGTTTGAGTCCAGCCAGCTGCTGGTAAAACAGATGAAAGAGGCGAACAAGAAGAAAGAGGAGAAGATCAAAGAGTTACAGGATTTCATCTCTAGATTCAGCGCCAACGCATCGAAGAGTAAACAGGCTACTTCCCGTAAGAAAGCCCTGGAGAAAATCCAGCTCGACGATATCAAACCGTCCAGCCGGAAATATCCTTACATCGATTTCCGTCCGAACCGTGAGATCGGAAACGACGTTCTGCAGGTAGAGGGACTGACCAAAACCGTAGACGGCGTGAAAATCCTGGATAACTTAAGCTTTACCCTCGGAAGAGAAGATAAAGTTGCTTTCGTCGGAAGCAACGAGCAGGCGATCACCATGCTGTTCAAGATTCTGACCGGAGAAGAAGAGCCGGATTCCGGTTACTACAAATGGGGCGTAACCACCACACAGGCTTACTTCCCGAAGGACAACACCGCAGAATTCGACTGCGACCTGACTATCGCAGACTGGCTGACCCAGTATTCCGAGATCAAGGACGTAACGTATGTCCGCGGATTCCTAGGAAGAATGCTTTTTGCCGGTGAGGACGGCGTGAAACGTGTCAGAGTCCTTTCCGGAGGAGAGAAAGTGCGCTGCCTGCTCTCCAAGATGATGATTTCCGGTGCAAACGTTCTCGTTCTTGACGAGCCGACCAACCATCTGGATATGGAGTCCATCACTGCACTGAACAACGGTCTGATCAAATTCCCGGGCGTGCTGCTGTTCACCTGCCACGACCATCAGTTTGTACAGACCACAGCAAACCGTATCATGGAGATCCTTCCGAACGGCGCGCTGATCGATAAGATGACCACCTACGACGAGTATCTTGCAAGCGATGAGATGGCAAGAAAACGTCATGTCTACACAATGACAGAGGAAGATAATTAAAGATGAGCAAAAAGACGACAGTTTCCGGCATTCTGCTGGTGTTGCTTGTGCTGGCCACAACGCCGCTTCTTGGAACGGACAACGTTTCGTTCCTGAAGTGGTGGCTTATGACCCTGGTGCTCGGTATTGGATTTTATCCGGCTGCCGCAGCGCTGTTTCCGCGGTTTCATGACCGGGGATGGATGTTTTCTAAAGTGCTTGGCATCGTTGTTTCCGGTTTTGCTGTATTTGCTCTTGGAAGCTTCGGACTGGTTCCGTTTACCGCACCGGTCTGCCTGATCACAGTCGGTGTACTGATCCTGGCTTCTTGGATTTTCGGATGTTTTAAGGTACGCGTCCATGCGCCGGAAATCGACTTCCTGATGATGGAAGAAGTGTTGTTTTTCGCCTTTTTCCTTCTCTGGACCTACCTTGCGGGCTTTCACCCGGAGGCACACGGAACCGAAAAATTCATGGATTATGGTTTTATGAAGGCCATGATGCGCAGCACCGCCGTTCCGGCAGAGGATCTCTGGTACAGCGGAAGTGGTATTAACTACTATTACGGCGGCCAGTTCTATGCCGTATTTCTGACGAAGATTACCTTCACGGATGTAAAGCAGACGTACCATCTGATGCGTACGATGGTGGCATCGTTCACGTTTGTTCTGCCGTTTTCGATCACCTACCATCTGGCAGAGTCGCGTGCGTGCCACCGCATCCGGAAAGAGGGCGGCAATAAAAGCCAGATTGCACCGGTGCTTGGCGGTCTTCTTTCGGGAGGCGCCGTTTCCCTTGCCGGAAATATGCACTATGTGATTTACGGCTGCATCCGCCAGTGGCTGGGACTGAACGAATCGGCTTACTGGTTCCCGAGTTCGACCCGCTATATCGGGTATGACCCGCTTGTGGAAAATGACCGCACGATTCATGAGTTTCCATCGTATTCCTTTGTGCTCGGCGACCTGCATGCCCATGTGGTGAATGTCATGTTCGTCCTGCTGGTGCTGGGCCTTTTATATTCCTACGTGAAAAATACCTGCCGTGATCCGGAAAAAGAGTGGAAATGGTCGTTAAAAGACGTTCTGCTTCAGCCGCAGATCATCGCGGCGGGCTTTCTGATCGGTGTGTTCCACTGGTCCAACTACTGGGATTTTGTTATCTATTTCGTCGTGATTGCAGGTTTTGCGCTGTACGGTGCGCTGTACCGGTATCATGCGCGGGCGAAAGAGACGATCGGAACGGTTCTCCTGCAGGCTGCAGAAGTTTTTGCAATTGGAACGATTGTCGCCCTTCCGTTTACAATGAAGTTTGAGACGATGGTTTCCGGTGTCGGCATTGCCAAGCACCATTCGATGCTGTATCAGCTGGCGATTCTCTGGGGCCTTCCGACGGTGCTCGTTGTGCTGTTTATCGCAGCCGTTCTGCTAGCATGGCGGAAAAACTGTCATCTTCCGGGCATGGAGAGGCAGGGACAGATTGTACTTGCCGAT